>Ga0209140_1000082_pt1 | contig 60498 bp, 62 predicted proteins | sample SaaInlV_120m_DNA_3_FD_184666 | JGI IMG/M metagenome (GOLD analysis project Ga0209140, IMG submission 184666) | Marine microbial communities from expanding oxygen minimum zones in the Saanich Inlet - Saanich Inlet SI073_LV_100m_DNA (SPAdes) (version 2) | ecosystem: Environmental > Aquatic >... | reverse complement strand
AGTCATCGTTTAATAAATTTATAATATTTTGCATGGCATTTCTACTATTCTCAGGTCTTATTGAGACTGCTCCAACTCCTCTAAGAATCCAATTAAAGATTGGCTTACTGTAATAATCATCATGCACAACAAATCGAATCGTTCTTGGTATTGCCCACTGAATTAAAGCAAAATCTATCCAACTAATGTGATTACCTAAAAGAAGAACAGGTCCATTTTTAGGTAAATTATCTAAACCAGTTACCTTTAGTCGATATCGCCACCCAAACAATAAGAGGCCTACAATTTGCCTCATGACTAAAGAATAGTTTTCAGTTTTTTAAGAACAACACTAAATCCTGCTACCGCAATAAATGCGTTAAAGTAAAGTATAAACTCACTTCCAAAATTTAGGTTTGCAAGAATCATTGTAAAAATCAAAAGGGTAATCATAGCAATATTTTGAAGCCAGTTTTTACCAGCTAGCATGCTTCCAAGCGAGTCTTCAGGAGAGTTCGCTTGCATCAGTGCATTGAGAGGGATAATCATCATTCCTGCGCCAACACCAAACATAAGAATGACGGCAGTTACTAAAATTAAGGCAGTAGAATCTGGAATAAAACTTAGGCTCGAAATTACGGGGATTAGAATTGAACAAACTGTAATCATTATGGAGCCGGTATAGATATTATTAATACGTATGAAATTGAGACTTTTTCTGCCAGATAAAAAAGCGCCAATCATAATTCCAAATACAGAGGAGGCTAACATCGCATTCACAATAAGAGGGCTTTCGACGCCAAAATTAACTTTTGCATGAGCTGGTATAACAGCCACTAAGTTTTGTGACATGCCCCAAAAGATCGCTGTCCCTAAAATAGAATACCAAACAATTTCATTACTCCTCATGGCATTAAAGTTAGTCATTAAGTAATGAAAAGAAACAAATTTCTTTATAGAAAATTTAGCCTGGCTTAACTTTGTTGGATAGAGGCGTGTTCCAAGTGTTGCTAAAAACTCAACCAATGAAAGCCCAACAAGAACCCAGCCTACTGGCGCTATTTTCATTAATATTTCTTCAGGGGTAGTTGCTTGCATTGTTCCCAGATAAGCTTCGAATAAGTATGAGAAAAAAACCGTGCCCATCAAAATTGCTATTAATACCACTGAAGAGTGAAAGGCATTACCCCTACTAAGGCCTGCCTTGCTAAGGCACTCTTTAATGTAGCCCATTTTTGCGGGAGAATAAATTGCACTCTGAGTCGCAAGAAGCAAGGTAAAGCCAAATGCAACTTGATATAAACCGTTGTAATAACAATAGGTAATTGCTAAGGTAATTAAGACAGCAGAAAATGCGCTATAGCGCATGATACTTGTCTTTGCAAATTTATCAGAAAGGTAGCCTGATAATGTAAATAACATGATAAATGGCACTAAAATCATTGCGTTTACAACAGCAGTTAAAATAATTTGCTGCTGCTCGCCATATATCATAAAGATTGTATTTTGAATTATGATCTTATGGCCTAGGTCGACAAATGCATTGAGAAAAACTGCAACTAGGTAAACGGAAAATATGACTGAACGCCCTTTATCGATCTGTTGATTTTCTTGCATAATCCACCAAACTATAATTTATATAATCAATAGTATAAGAGAATTTTTAGAGAATTAGGGCTTAATACTTTAACTCGTTCTTAGAACTCAAGCCCCTCAACCTCAGCAATGGTCTGCATGTCTTTATCACCTCTACCTGAGAGGTTAATAATAATAGTTTTATCACTAGACCATTGTTTTGCAAGTTTAACCGCATACGCTATAGCATGAGATGGCTCAAGCGCTGGAATAATGCCTTCAACCTCTGTAAGAAGATGGAAGGCTTCTAAAGCTTCTTTGTCTGTTATTGCAACATACTCTGCTCTTCCAATATCTTTCAGATAGGCATGCTCTGGACCAACACCAGGATAATCAAGTCCAGCTGAAATGGAGTGACCCTCTATAATTTGGCCATCTTCATTTTCCATCAAATATGTTCTATTACCATGCAGCACACCGACACTTCCAGCAGTAAGCGGAGCTGCATGAGCATCTGGACCTAAGTCAATTCCACGTCCGCCCGCCTCAACACCAATAATTTTTACTGATGTATCTTCAATAAATGGATAAAAAAGCCCAATTGCATTTGAGCCTCCTCCAACACATGCAATTATTGCATCTGGTAAACCACCCACTTGCTCATTAAATTGCTCTTTCGCCTCTTTACCAATAACACTTTGAAAGTCTCTCACCATCATAGGGTAGGGATGAGGGCCAGCGACTGTTCCAATAATATAATAAGTATTATCAATATTAGTTACCCAATCACGCATTGCCTCATTCAGGGCGTCTTTCAGTGTTTTAGAGCCTGAAGAAACTGGCACAACCGTTGCCCCAAGTAACTTCATACGGTAAACATTCTGCGCCTGCCTAACAACATCAACTTCGCCCATATACACAACACATTCAAGGCCAAGTCTTGCAGCAATAGTTGCCGATGCAACACCATGCTGTCCAGCTCCTGTTTCAGCAATAATTCTTGTTTTGCCCATTCTCTGAGCGAGTAACGCTTGCCCTATAGTGTTGTTGATCTTATGAGCACCTGTGTGATTTAAGTCTTCGCGTTTCAAATAAATTTGAGCACCACCAAGCTTCTTGGATAGGTTTTTTGCATGATAAAGTGGAGTTTCACGTCCCACATAATGCTTTAGATCATCCTCAAACTCTTTTAAAAAGTCAGGATCATCTTTATATTTATCATAAGCATCTTTTAGCTCAGTGACAGCAGTCATTAGGGTCTCTGCTACAAAGACTCCTCCATATTGATCAAAATGACCTTTATCATCTGGTAGGTTATAGCTCATGAATGAACACTTCGGATAAAAGCTAATATTTTATCAATATCTTTAACCCCTGGTGAACTTTCCACTCCACTTGAGGCATCAACTGCATATGGATTTACTTGACTAATTGCATCTGAGACATTTTCTGAATTAAGACCACCAGCAAGAATAATTGGTAAATCTATATTGACTCGCGCCAGCATCCAGTCAAAAACCTCTCCAGTGCCTCCATAACTATTAGGGTTATGTGAATCCAGAAGAAGTGCGCTTGCTTCTGAAAAATTATCAGCTAATTGAACTACATTGGTCTTGGGCGTTACTCTCAAGGACTTTATAAAAGGCATTTGATATTGAGTACAATCTCCCACTACCTCGTCTCCATGAAATTGCAAAGTGTCCAGAGGGACCTCACATAAAACCTCATCAATGAAGCTTGGATTTGCATTAACAAAAAGTCCCACTCGATTTACAAACGGTGGGAGAGCTGCGACTATTTCTCGTGCTCTTTGAATATCAACATTACGCGGAGACTTATCATAAAAGACCAAACCAATTGCATCAACACCAGCTAAAGCCGCGTCTCTTGCATTTTCAGCATTGGTGAACCCACAAATCTTAACTCTGGTCATCGGAATTACCATTAGCTTTATCAAGTGCAAATTTTTTCATAGCGTTACCTAGTATTTAATACAAATAGCTAAGAAAGCTTGAGATTTAGCTTGAGGCTTTTTTCTTAGCAGTAGTCTTCTTTTTAGCTTTTTTTGCCTTTGTTTTGGCTTTAATTTTTCCATCTATTGCTTTTTTACACTCTTCTAGAGTTAGGTCAATAGGAGCCTTATCACCAAACACTTTTTGAACTGTAACATTTTTTTGACCTTTGCCGCGCTTTTTACCATTCCAAACATACGGCCCAAAGCGTCCATTTAAAACTTGAATATCAGAATCTTCAAAGACCTTAATAATTCGTTCAGCATCAAGCTTTTCCTTAACAATAATTAGCTCAAGAGCTTCTTCTAAGGTTACCTCCTCTGGTGAGACTTCCTTTAAAGAAACATATTTTTTACCGTATTGAATGTATGGGCCAAAACGCCCATAATTTGCCTTAATTGTTTCACCCTCAATTGTCTCGCCCACTGTTCTTGGCATTTTAAAAAGCTCAATGGCTTCAGCAAGCGTAATATTCTCTATATCTTGGCCAGTTCTTAATGACGAGAAAGTTGGTTTTTCTTCATCGTCTTGATGTCCAATCTGAGCAAAAGCCCCATAGCGTCCAAAACGAACACTGACAGGCTTTCCAGATACAGGATCCTCACCAAGATCTCTCTTACCGTGAGTCTCATCTCGCGAAATATCTTTCGCAAGCTCAATCTGGGCATGAAAAGGCTCATAAAAATCTCGAATAACCCCCGCCCAAGGCTTTGACTCCTCAGCAATTAAATCAAAATCACTTTCAAGGTTGGCAGTAAATTCATATCCAATAATGTTCTTAAAATTTTTGACTAGAAAGTCAACCAAAAGGTAGGCAACATTTGTTGGGAATAATTTATTTTTTTCAGCGCCAGTAGTTTCAGTTTGGATAGACTCTGAAATAACGCCATCTTTAATTTCTATCAACTGATAATCACGCTGAACTCCTTCTCTGGTTTCTTTCACAACATAGTTTCTATCTTGAACAGTTGTGATCATTGTTGCAAATGTAGAAGGCCTTCCTATTCCCATCTGCTCAATTTCTTTAACCAATGAAGCTTCTGTATATCTTGGCTTTGCTCTTGAAAAAGACTCCTTAGAAGCTAAGTCGACTAGGGTTAGCAAATCATCTTTACTAATTTCAGGAAGAAGCTTATCTTCAGCCGCCATATAGTCATAAACCTCGAGGAATCCAGCAAAAGATAAAACTTCTCCATCAGCGATAAAATGCTCACTACGGTTTGAAATATTGATATTAATTTTAGTTTTTTGAAGTTGTGCATCGCTCATCTGAGAAGCCAAGGTTCTCTTATAAATTAACGAATACAGCTTAGTAGATTGATCATCTAAACCTAATATAGATGGCTTAGTAAGATCGGTAGGCCTTATGGCTTCATGCGCCTCCTGAGCTCCCGAAGAATTTGTCTTATATCTTCTTGCTTGATGGAACTTAGATCCAAACTTTGAAACAATCTCCTCTTGAGCAGCTGCTATAGCTAATTCAGACAAATTGAGTGAATCTGTTCTCATATAAGTAATAGCACCTTCTCGATATAAATTTTGAGCAATCGACATGGTCTGTTTGACAGAAAAACCTAGTTTTTGAGAGGCTTCTTGCTGAAGCGTAGAGGTAATAAATGGAGCCTTAGGTGACCTTTTAGAGGGCTTAGTCTCAACTGAATTTACTTTTAGTTCAGCCAATAAAACACTCTCAGAAAAAGAAAGTGCCTCTTCTTTAGATTTAAAGTCTACGCTAAGCTTAACCTCTAGAGACTGGTTAGAACTATTAGCTAAATTAGCTTTAACTTTGTGCGAACTTGTAGGACTATGAGCAGAAATTTCCCGCTCTCTTTCAACAACTATTCTTACAACTGGTGATTGAACCCTGCCAGCTGAGCGTGCTCCTGAAATCTTACGCCACAATACTGGAGAAATTTCAAAACCTACTAGCCTATCAATAATGCGCCTAGCTTGTTGCGCATTTACAAGATCAGTGTCAATGGTTCTTGGGTTATTAATAGCATCCGTAATGGCGCCTTTAGTTATCTCATGAAAGACTATCCTTGGCGTATCTTCTGCAAGCGATAGCGCTTGTTGTAAATGCCAAGCAATGGCTTCACCCTCCCGATCTTCATCAGTCGCAAGAAAGATTTTCGTTGCGGTCTTAACTGATTTTTTAAGGTCAGCAACAACTTTCTTTTTATCTGCACTGATAGCATATGTTGGTTGAAAGTTATTCTCAATGTCAACACCCATATCTTTCTTAGGCATATCCCTGATGTGGCCTATACTCGACTTTACAACATAATCTGGCCCCAAAAACTTTTCAATAGTTTTTGCTTTCGCCGGAGATTCGACAATAACAAGATTCTTAGACATAAAGATTCCTACTGCAGAGTAGGGTTATCATCATAAAACACAATAGACTCAATCCATTGCGATGGTACAGATGATTCAGTGCTATTTCCGATGACCATCATAACTACCCATTTCAAATCATCAATACTCAATTTTGAGTCTTCTAGAGACATAACCTGATCAATTACTATTTCACGCTGACTGGCATTAAGCTGACCCATATTTTCCATAAACATTATGAAGCCTCTGGCCCTAGAATCTAATTTGGTTTTTTCATGCTCGCTATAAATTCGCATAGAATTATGCAAAGTATCAAAACTTGCTATCTTTCCATCTTGAAGTGCTGCAATATTTTCCAGCCAAACTAAGGCTTTCTCAATCCGGTCAGCATCAAAACCAGCCTCTGAAAGATGCGTCTTTAAAAGATCATCATCCAGCTCTTGAGAAGAGTCTTGCTCAGCAGACTCAAATAGGAAATCAAACATAAAGGTGAGTACATCAAGAATATTATTAGTCATAAAGCCTCATCAAATTAATACATGTATTTCAAGCTAACTATTACGAGGTTCTTACAAATATCAAAAGAACCTATATTGCTTATTACTTGTGGGCAAAAAACACTTTTTCAACCATACATTGAGTTATATAGTGATTTGCTTGAAAAGTAAATTCTTAATTTAACCCTTATTATCCACATCTTGATCGAGATTGGGCTTTATTAAAGCAGTAATGTCATATAAACTCTCGTTTAACATGCATACCGAACTAATTCAAGTATGGTAAAATTGCAAACTTTTTTATTGGTAGATACATTATGAAAAGAACTTTTCAACCAAGCGTACTGAAACGTAAACGTAATCATGGCTTTAGAGCTAGAATGAAAACTCGTTCTGGTCGTGCTATCTTGAGTGCTCGCAGGAAAAAAGGGCGTAAACGTTTAGCTGCTTAAACTCATGACCAGCTCGCTCGCTCACGGTGCGCGTATTACAGATTCCAAAGATTACGCTCACGTTTTCAAAAAAGGCTTTCATACTCAAAGTAGATTTTGGAAGGTCATAGCTAGTGATTCTGGTAAATCATTTTCAAGGCTTGGTCTTGCGATTTCCAAAAAGCAATATAAAAGGGCAGTAGACCGAAACCTTTTTAAGCGCTTAGCACGCGAAACTTTTAGAAACAATCAGGACGATCTAGAGTCTATTGACTTTGTCATAATGGTAAAAAAATCAGCTTGCACTGATAATATTAAAATTACTAAAGACCTCCTTTCACTTATGAAAAATGTAAAGAGCCAGGTGCAATCAAAATGAAATTTCTACTTTTACCTCTAATTAAATTATACCAATGGATTGTTAGCCCTCTTTTAGGAAACAACTGCCGCCACATTCCAACCTGCTCAGAGTATACATTCGATGCCATCAAATATCATGGCGCTGTCAAAGGAGTTACACTCGGTGCAAAAAGAATTAGTAAGTGCCATCCATGGTCAGAGGCAAGTTATGACCCTGTACCAAAAAAATCACTCAATTAACAATTAAAAATTTATGAACACTCAGAAAATATTTCTTTTTATTGCAATCTTTTTGACAATTTTCCTTCTTTGGGATAAATGGGAAATCACGCAATCAACCGATGTAAATGGAAATATAGTAACGCAAAGTGCGATAGTAGGAACTGATTCGCCTTCTGCAGAAAACGACGTCCCATTAGCTGCTGAGGTTCCAGTGGTAGAAAACACATTTACAGAAGTTTCAACTCCCGTTATAGAGGAATCCAACATAAGGGGTGCATACATAACGGTGGTAACAGATCTTTTAACAGTGCAAATTTCAAATAAGGGCGGAACAATAATTAGTGCGTTTCTGAATGACTACCCAACAGAATTAAACTCAGATCAAACATTTGAACTACTTAGCAATTCTCCAGAGAGTATTTTTCACGCTCAAAGTGGTTTAATCCCTGCAGATCAAATGCCAACGCACCAATCTGAATTTACTTCGGAAAGACAAGAATACTTTCTACAAAACAATAGTGAGCTAATTGTGCCACTTACTTGGAGCGGAGATAATGGCATTGAAGTTACTAAATACTTCTACTTTAAGCCTGATAGTTATATCATCGAAGTAGATTACCAGATTCGCAATAACAGCTTGACTGATCAAAATGTTAGCAGTTATACGCAGTTAGCCCATGGCTCAATAATTGAGTCTAGCGGCATGGCAATGGGTATGCAAAACTTTAGTGGCGGCGCAACTTATAATGATGAAGAGGTCTTTGAAAAAATCGATTTTGAAGATTTTGACTCTACGCCAAAAACTTCATCTATTGGTGGTTGGGCCGCAATGATTCAGCACTACTTCTTTACTGCGTGGATACCAAATGATAGTCAAAAGCATACTTACTCAACTAAATCTAGTAGGGGTAACTACCTGCTAACCACAGTGAATCCAACAGTAAGGGTTGCAGCTGGAACAACAACTAATCTTGAAAAAAACCAACTATATGTTGGCCCTAAAGAGCATGTGCGCCTTGAAAAGCTTGCTCCTGGCCTAGACAAAACTGTAGACTATGGCTTCCTTTTTATTGTTGCCAAACCTTTGTCAATATTTCTTCATTGGATTTATAGTTTTGTTGGCGACTGGGCAATTTCTATTGTTCTTCTAACGCTATCAATTAAGCTGGCTTTTTATAAGCTTTCTGAAAAATCATTCCGCTCAATGGCTGGAATGAAAAAATTAGCCCCAAGGCTTCAAAAAATTAAAGAAACCTATGAGGGTGATAAGCAAAAAATTGGTAAGAAAACGATGGAGCTTTATAGAACTGAAAAAATAAATCCTGCTGCAGGCTGTCTTCCTATCTTAGTTCAGATTCCAGTTTTTATTTCTGTTTATTGGGTTCTTATAGAAATGGTTGAATTAAGAATGACCCCATTCTTGTACTTACCTGACCTTGCGATGAAAGATCCTTATTTCATCTTGCCATTAATTATGGGCGCATCTATGTGGTTTCAGCAGAGACTTAATCCGCCTCCAGCGGACCCAATACAAGCAAAAATAATGATGATGCTGCCGGTTGTATTTACAGTTTTCTTCCTCTGGTTCCCTTCAGGCTTAGTATTGTACTGGGTAACCAATAACGTACTTTCAATTGCTCAACAAGTGTACATCAATAAAAAAATTAATGGTTAAATAAGCCCATGCACTCAAATGAAAAAGTAAGTGGGATAGCTAAAAAAATTAAACTCTTAATTTTAGATGTTGATGGTGTTCTCACTGATGGTGGGATATATTTTGACGACAACGGTGTTGAGCAGAAAAAATTTGACTCACAAGATGGTCTTGGTATTAAATTATTGCAATTATCAGGAATTGAAGTTGCAGTCATCACAGCAAGAAGCACAAAATCTGTTGCTCATAGACTTAAAGGACTTGGAGTTGAACATTATTATCATGGCATACTTGATAAAAGTAGTGCTCTGGAAAAACTAATAAAGAAACTTTCAATCGATCCTAGTGAGTCAGCTTATGTTGGTGATGACGTCATTGACTTACCTGTCATGACCAGGGTCGCTCTTCCAATTGCAGTAGCAAATGCTCAAGAATCTGTAAAAGATCACGCACTTATGGTTACTGAGAAGAGTGGTGGTAATGGAGCAGTTCGTGAGGTATGTAATTTCTTGTTAAAGTCACAAGATAAATATGATGCTTTAGTAAAATCTTTTCTAAAATGACATCCTTTCAATCAGAATGTTATGAAGCTTTAAAAAAAATTCCTGCGGGTAATGTAATTTCATATGGAGGTCTTGCGGAAATGATTGGAAGGCCCAATGCACATCGAGCAGTTGGCAGTGCAATGAATAAAAACCCATTTGCACCAACGGTACCATGCCATCGAGTTGTTAAATCAAATGGCGAATTAGGTGGCTTTGCGGATGATATCAGCATCAAAATAAAACGCCTTCAAAAAGAAGGCGTTCATGTATCAAACAATAAGATTGTTAATTTTCAGTCTGTACTCTTTAAATCAAACTAGCGCTTCTTCCCTCTCATCTTAGAGATCATTTGAAGCTGCATCATGGACTCAGCAAGTGCTGCTTGAGTAGTAGAAATATCCTGTTCTGTCTGAGAGCTAGACATAGCCTCTTCAGCACGCTTTTTCGCTTCGAGGGCTTTTGACTCGTCTAAATCACCCGCACGAATAGCTGTATCAGAAAATATTGTAACTGTGTCAGGCTGAACCTCAATGATGCCACCAGAGACAAAAATAGATTCAACACCATTTTCAGTTTCAACCCTGACTTCACCAGGTTTCAGTGTACTTATTAAAGGAACATGCATGGGGTAAACACCAATCTCACCCATTGTAGCTGGAGCAAACACACACTTTGCCTCACCTGAATATATCTCCTCAGTTGCGCAAACTACATCAACATGTATTACTGCCATTTATGATTTCTCCAATGCCTTTTTCTTAACTTCTTCAATAGAACCAGTCATATAAAAAGCTTGCTCTGGAACTGCATCATGCTCACCATCAAGAATAGCCTTAAACCCTGAAATAGTATCCTTCAGAGAAACATACTTACCTGGAGCTCCTGTAAATACCTCAGCAACGAAGAAAGGCTGTGATAGGAATTTTTGAATCTTACGAGCTCGAGATACAGTCTGCTTATCTTCCTCAGATAACTCATCCATTCCAAGAATTGCAATAATATCTTTCAATTCTTTATAGCGCTGAAGTACGCCCTGAACTCCACGAGCCACATCATAATGCTCTTGACCAACAACTAGAGGATCAAGCTGACGCGAAGTTGAGTCAAGCGGATCAACAGCAGGATAAATACCAAGCTCGGCTACTTGGCGCGAAAGAACTACTGTCGCATCTAAGTGAGCAAATGTTGTTGCTGGAGATGGGTCAGTTAAGTCATCCGCAGGAACATATACTGCTTGAATTGAAGTAATAGAGCCAGTTTTAGTTGACGTAATTCTCTCCTGAAGCGCACCCATTTCAGATGCAAGTGTTGGCTGGTAACCAACCGCAGATGGCATACGTCCCAATAGTGCTGATACCTCAGTTCCAGCAAGCGTATAACGGTAAATATTATCAATAAATAGAAGTACATCACGCCCTTCATCACGAAAATATTCAGCCATAGTAAGTCCAGTTAAAGCAACACGAAGTCTGTTTCCCGGAGGCTCATTCATCTGGCCATAAACTAGTGATACTTTATCCAATACGTTTGAGTCCTTCATTTCATGATAGAAGTCATTTCCTTCACGAGTTCGCTCACCAACACCAGCAAAAACGGAATATCCTGCATGCTCGATCGCAATGTTACGAATAAGTTCCATCATGTTTACAGTCTTTCCAACACCAGCACCACCAAACAATCCAACCTTACCACCTTTTGCAAATGGACAAACTAAGTCAATTACCTTAATGCCTGTTTCTAGTAATTCTGTAGCAGGGGCTAGTTCATCGTATGCAGGAGCAGAGCGGTGAATTTCCCACTCAGCTTCTGGGCCAATTTCACCAGCATTGTCAATTGGCTCACCAAGGACATTCATAATTCGACCAAGAGTCTTTGTTCCAACAGGAACAGTGATTGCCTTACCTGTATTAGTGACTTCTAATCCACGTTGTAGGCCTTCAGATCCACCCATAGCAATTGTTCTAACAACATTATCTCCAAGTTGCTGCTGAACCTCTAAAGTAAGGTTTGCTTTAGTTACATGGAGTGCATGATAAATTTTAGGTATTGAATCAGATGGAAACTCGACATCAATAACCGCACCAATAATTTGTGTAATTTTGCCTATACTCATTTGCTTTTCCTTATTTTAAATCTTTAAACAGCAGCAGCACCTGCTACAATCTCAGAAATTTCCTGAGTAATAGCCGCCTGCCTTGCCTTGTTATAAATTAATTCTAGCTCGTCAATCATATCACCTGCATTTTCTGTAGCACTATGCATCGCAATCATTCTAGAAGACTGCTCACAAGCAATGTTTTCTACAATTCCTTGATAGACTATTGCCTCGATATACCTTACTAGTAGAGCACTTAGTGCACTCTCTGCATCTGGCTCATATATATAATCCCAGTGGTGGTCTTTGCTTTCTTCAACAGTGACCTCCATTGGAACAATTTGCTTAACAGTTGGAACCTGGGTCATCGTACCTCCGAACTTGTTATAAGCAATCCTGATTTGATCAATCTCGCCTGCATCATAACGGTCCAGCATTACTTTAATAGTTCCTAAGAGATCATCAAACTGAGGCTTGTCTCCAATGTCAGTCAGTACAGCGTTAATCTTAAGCCCTGTATTTTTAAAAAATGAAGTAGATTTTTTTCCAATCGTACAAAGCTCAACTTCAACTTTATCTGATTGCCATACTGCAATATCTTTTAAAAGACTTCTAAATAAATTAGTGTTTAATCCTCCACAGAGACCTCTATCACTTGATATAACTATAATTCCAACACGTGTATTGTCAGATGAAGCAGTCATATATGGATGCTTAAACTCTGAATTCGCATGAGTCAGATGCCCAATAACATTAAGAATTTTTTCAGCATACGGGCGTGAAGCAAGCATTCTGTCTTGTGCTTTTTTCATCTTAGAAGCGGCAACCATTTCCATGGCCGACGTAATCTTTTGAGTATTTTTAATACTCGCGATTTGTGTTCTAATTTCCTTGCCTACTGCCATATCTTTCTACCAGGTATTATTAGCTTTAAAATCATTAATAGCAGCTTGAAGTTTTGCTGATATATCATCATTGTAATCACCAGATTCATTTATAGAAGCCATCAATTCAACCTGATTAGCATTCATATACGCTAGAAGCGCGCCTTCAAATGCAACTACTTTATTCGCTTCAACATCATCCAGTGCGCCAGAGTTAGCAGCAAAAAGTGATACCGCAGTTTCGGCTACATTAAGAGGCGAATATTGTGCCTGCTTCATTAGCTCAGTTACGCGTACTCCTCGATCAATTTGCGCTTTAGTTTCAGCATCTAGATCTGATGCAAACTGAGCAAAAGCCGCTAATTCACGATACTGCGCTAAATCAAGACGAATACTACCACCAAGCTTCTTAACAATTTTAGTTTGTGCTGCACCACCAACTCTAGAAACTGAAAGGCCTGCATTAATTGCTGGTCGAATACCAGAGTTAAATAGGTCTGTCTCTAAGAAAATTTGACCATCCGTAATTGAGATTACATTTGTTGGAACAAATGCTGATACGTCTCCAGCTTGAGTTTCAATAATAGGAAGCGCAGTCAAAGAACCTGTCTTACCTTTTACTTCACCATTGGTTGCCTTTTCAACATACTCAGCATTAACTCTTGATGCCCTTTCTAATAGACGAGAGTGAAGATAAAATACATCACCTGGATATGCTTCACGTCCTGGTGGGCGTTTTAAAAGAAGCGATACTTGACGATATGCCCAAGCTTGTTTAGTCAAATCATCATAAACGATTAGTGCATCTTCGCCACGGTCTCTAAAATATTCGCCCATTGCGCATCCAGCGTAAGGAGCAATATACTGGAGGGCTGCAGAATCAGAAGCTGACGCAGCAACAATAATTGTATGCTCTAATGCACCATGCTCTTCTAGCTTACGAACAACAGTAGCTATAGAAGATGCTTTTTGTCCAATCGCAACATAAATACATTTAACACCAGTACCTTTCTGATTAATAATCGCGTCAATTGCAACAGCAGTTTTTCCGGTCTGACGATCACCAATAATTAGCTCTCGCTGGCCACGTCCAATTGGAACCATGGCATCAATTGCCTTAATTCCAGTTTGAATTGGCTGGTCAACTGATTGTCTTTCAATAACGCCAGGAGCAACTACTTCAATTGGGCGAGTAACAGATGTTTTAATCTCACCCTTGCCTTCAAGATCAACTCCAAGAGGATTAACAACACGACCAAGAAGCTCATTACCAACTGGGACTTCCATAATTCGATTTGTACACTTCACCGTGTCGCCTTCTGAAATATGAAGGTAGTCACCTAATACAACTGCACCAACAGAATCTTGCTCAAGGTTAAGTGCCAGTCCAAAAGTATTTCCTGGAAACTCTAGCATCTCACCAAACTGAGCATCTGCTAAGCCATGAATACGAACGATTCCATCACTTACACTAATTACTGTGCCTTCTGTCCGTGCTTCAGCTGAAAAGTCAAAGCCCTCTATTTCTTTTTTAATTAAATCACTGATTTCAGAAGCGTTTAATTGCATAACTAACCTCTCTTTATAAAATTAATTTACAGACAAGGAGACACCTAGAGCATCTACTTTTGCCTTAATTGATGTATCTATTACTTTATCACCCTCTTTAATAATGACGCCACCTTTTAGGGTCGCATCAATCTCAGTTTCAACTGATACAGTAGTTTTATGTTTACTTGTTAAATCTTCAACGATTGCTTTTTGCTCAGCCTCACTAAGCTCAAATGCACTAATAACTTTGAAGTTCTTACTCTTATTAGCATTAGAAACTTCGGAATCAAAAGCATACGCTATACTGCTAATTGCACTCGAACGATCATTATTCAAAATAAGATTTATAAAAGCAGACTCTTGTTTACTAAGTTCTTTTGAAGTCATCCTTAAAATTAAAGCAGAAATCAAATCAAATTTTTGATCTTTACTTTTGCTTGGAGATGCAATGAAAGTCTTTGTATTTTTATCAGCCATAATCGACGAAGCTGACGCTAAAAAGTCACTCCATCCTGAGACAGAATTGCTTTGTTGAGCAATTTCAAAAATCGCTTGGGCGTATGGCTTTGCAATTGTTGATAATTCCATCGTCTTAGCCTATAGTGATTGAGACAGTTTAGAAAGCATATCTTTATGTGCTTTAGAATCAACTTCTTTCTCCAAAACTGAGTTGACTCCCTGCATAACCAAAGTTGAAACTTGATTTTTAAGCTCGTTACGTGCTTTCACAACTTCTTGGTCAAGTTCAGACTTAGCGTGCGCTTTAATCTTATCAGCCTCTTCAGAAGCCGTGCCTTTAGCTTTATCAATCATTACATTAGCTTGTTTATCCGCGTTTGCAATAATTTCAGCAGCTTGAGTTTTAGTACTTTCTATAAGATCTTCAGCATTTTTCTGTGCTAAAGCATGCTCTTCTTTTCCTAGTTCAGCAGCCTTTAATCCATCTTCAATAGCTTTTTTGCGTGCGGCCATTGCCTCAACGAGTGGAGGCCAAACAAACTTCATGCAGAACAGCACAAACATGGCAAACATAATTGTTTGTCCAATGAGCGTAAGGTTAATGTTCATAGCTTAATACCCTTAATTATTAAAAGAATACAAATTATCCAGCAACCGCAAACAATATATACATTGATATACCAACTGCAATCATAGGTACCGCGTCTACAAGACCCATAACGATAAACATTTGCGTTCTTAACATTGGAATAAGTTCCGGCTGACGTGCAGCACCTTCAATGAATCTAGCGCCAAGAATACCGATACCTACAGCAGCGCCTAATGCGCCTAAACCCATCAAAATAGATCCTGCTAAAAATAATATACTTTGTTCCATTTTTTACTCCTACTTATAAAAACTATTAAAAAAAATTAATGCTCTTTTTGGTGCGCCATATCCATATATACAATTACTAAAGTCATAAAAATAAATGCCTGAAGTAATACAATTAAGATATGAAAAATAGCCCACGGTAAAGACAGGCTCCACTGAATCCAGAATGGCAACAGTGCAATTAGAATGAAGATCATTTCGCCGGCATACATGTTTCCAAATAAACGTAGTGCAAGAGAAACTGGCTTTGCCAGTAAGTTCACCCCTTCTAAAAAGAAGTTAAAAGGCAACATCCATTTACCAAAAGGATGTAGCGTTAGTTCGCCTACAAATCCACCAAGGCCTTTTTCTTTAATACTGTAATAAAGAATCAATATGAAAATACCAATAGACATTCCAAATGTTGCATTCGGATCAGTCGTTGGAACCACCTTTAGGAAATCAATTCCTAGCACAACAGCTAGAGATGGGAGCCAATCAACAGGAACCAAGTCCATCGTATTCATCAGGACTATCCAAATAAATGTCGTCAAAGCCAGTGGAGCAACCATAGGATTTTTGCCACTGAAAGAACCACGTACATTTTCATCAATGAAATCAATAATGCTTTCTACAAAGTTTTGAAACCCGCTTGGAGCATCAATAGAAGCACGTTTTGCCGCTCTAGCAAAAAAGAATAAAAATAGCGCCCCTAAAATAAAAGAAAATCCAAGAGTATCAACATGGAAAGCCATGAAACCCATTTCTTTTGCCTCTAAAGCACTTTCAGCAAATCCCCAATGACCATCTGGAAATTTTCCGTAAGTTAAATTTTGTAAATGGTGCTTTATATAAGCGCCAGATGTTAGTTCACCACTTGCCATTATTTTTGCCTTAACCTATCTAATATAAATCCTAACTGACCAACAACTAAACTCAAACAGAGGGCTGCGGGCTCAAGTTCTAAAAAACCAAGTCCAATTAAAGCTAGCAGGATTAGAGAAAGCATCCTACTGATACTGCTGCTGACCGCCATCCTAAAGCTTCTTTGTGCATCAGCATCAACCAATGCTTTTTGTTTTTTTGTATACCAATTAAATATCCAGGTATTGCTTAAACTTACTAAGGCACCATAAAAAGCGGCAACTGCAAAACCATCAGTGGCATAAAAAACAACAATTAAAGCTAGGAGAAAGTATTGAATAAGTGAGCTTATTGATTTCACTTTTTCGATATCCACCCTGACTATGCACAAACGCAATATTATACAATTTAATGTTTAATAGTCAAGTCTTACAAGGACAATTTATTTACTGTGGAGTAAAATAAATTTAAGTAATTTATTATAGCTTATTTTCAAAAAGTTTAAGTTGATTAAGAGCTTGAATTTATCATCTCTTCAGCTGCTATTCGGGTTTTGTCACTTATCTTAATCCCGCCTAAGATTCTAGCAACTTCATCCGTTCGTTCTTTTGGACTAAGGCTTGCAACTTGCGTAAAAGTTGAGCCATTTTTTTGCGTTTTTACAACCTTCATATGATCTTGCCCCTGCGCTGCAACCTGAGCAAGATGGGTTACACAAATAATTTGGTAACGATTTGATAATTTTTTTAACATTTGGCCAACAATTTCAGCAACTGATCCACTGATACCAACGTCGACTTCATCAAACACAACGGATGGGGTGAGTTCAGTTTTACTTGTGATAACTGAAAGTGCTAGAGATATTCTTGATAACTCTCCACCAGAGGCTACTTTACCTAGTGGCTTAAAATCCTGCCCAGCGTTAGTTTTTGTAAGAATGATAATTTCCTCCATACCATTAAGTCTTACAGACCCTTCAGAAGAGTTAATGCTAAAAGTAATTTCACTTCCCGGCATTCCAAGTTTTTGCATCAAGCTTGTAACCTCTTTTGAAAGAGATTTGCTAGCAATTACCCTTTCAGCGCTCAATAACTTTGACTTAGCATAATACTCTTTCTCAAGTTTACTTTGCGCGAGTAATAACTCATCCATCTTATCGCTCGATGAGCCTAACCTATTTAGATTTTCTTGCAAAGCTGATTGCACCTCAAGTAGCCCTTGAATTTGACAATTGTGCTTGCGACCAAGGTCATGAAGCTCATTAATTCTAGAGCTAAGTTCAACTGAATTATCTTCTTGACTGCTAATTTTACCGAGGTAATCTGTCAAGTCATAAATTCCTTCTTGGACCTGAAGCTGGGCACTTTCCAGTAATGAATGTATTGTGTCTAAGCGTGAATCAAGCTCTTTCGACTGATTAATAATGTTTTCACTTTCAATTAACACATTATTAACGCCTGATTCATTGTCAAGACAGTCTATTATCTTAGAAATTTTTTCAACAAGTTCGTTTGCGTTTGTGGAGATTTTATAGTCATCCTCAATATTATCTAGCTCATCTTGAGTCATTTCAGCCTGAATAAGTTCATTCAGTTGATGGGACATTAAATCTTTCTGTGCTGCAAGGAGAGAGTTGTTATTTTGTGAGTCTTCAACCTCATTCTTGACCGCTTGATAATTATTGACAATATTATTAACTTCTTCACACTGCTTTTGAGTACCTGCATAATCATCAAGTAGCAGGCGATGATGGTTCGCTCGAAGTAACAATTGATGTTCATTTTGGCCATGCATATCAATCAAAAAACTGCCGATGTCTTTTAGTGTTGATAAAGGCACATTAGAGCCATTTACATATGAACGGGACCTACCATCTGAAGCAATAACTCTTCTTAAGATACACTCACTCTCACTCTCATTTTCTAAATCCAAGCCCTCCAAAAAAGTTTGAAGCTCAGTTCCTAAATTCAAACGAAATGTAGCCACAATTTCAGCTTTACTTGCACCTTTCCTAACAAGTGATGAATCAGAGCGCCCTCCAGCAACTAAACTTAATGCCTGAATTAAGATTGATTTACCTGCGCCTGTCTCACCAGTCACAACAGTCATGCCAGACTTAAATTCAACACTTAAGTCTTCGACAACAACTAAATTTTTTACATGTAAGTGCTCAAGCATATCTTTAATTTATTAAACTTTTTGGCCCCAATGAAGCTTTGACCTGATAATTTCAAAATAGTCGTAACCTTTTGGATGAATTAGATGGACAAAATTTTCATGTTGCTTCACTCTAAGAGCAACGCCTTCAGATGCATGAACTGAGGACTGAGCATCAAAGCTAATTGTTGCGCTATCTTCGCAATCTAAAAGAGTAATCAATACCTCACTTTCGCCATCAAGAATGAACGGCCTATGGCTCATTGTATGAGGGCTGATTGATACTAGGCAAATCGCATTTGTACTCGGGTGCATAATTGGACCACCACTAGAAAGCGCATAAGCAGTAGATCCAGTAGGGGTAGTAACTATAATTCCATCTGCCCTCTGATTGTTCACAAAGTCACCATCAACATTCAGCTCAAACTCTATCATTCTTGGAGTTTCATTCCTATGAATCACCACCTCATTAAATGCCAAATGTTTTGACAATACTTTACCATTTTGTTCAATTTGACAGCTTAAAAGTGATCTTTTCTCTTTAATAAACTCACCGTTTAGAACCGCACTAACAACTGGCGCCATCGAGTCAACTGAAACGTCGGCTAGAAAACCAAGGCGTCCTAAATTAACTCCAAGTATAGGAATATTGAAATCTACATAAGTTCTTGCGGTATTCAATATGGTACCGTCACCACCGACAACAATAATTAGATCAGCATTTTTCTCAAAGTCTTTTTGATCCTCCAACAAAACGACCCCAAGATCTTTAAGGAGAACACCAAGCTCCAGGGCAGTTTTTTGACTGGTAAAATCGTTTGGTTTACAGATAACGCCAATAGAATTAAACATAGGCCTTGAAATATACTAAAAAGTAACTACATAACATGTTAAATATACATTAGTTTGGTTAAAAAATGACAAAAAAGAAAGAACAAAAAACTCAAGATGAAACCTCTAATGAGGCTAAAGAAGATGTACTTGATGATAACAAAAATGAAGATTTAGCGACTCAGCTTTTAGAGGCACAGCAATCTGTAAAAGATAATTGGGATAAGCTTTTACGCTCCCAAGCTGAGATGGAAAATCTTAAAAGACGTACATCAAAAGATCTTGAGAATGCCCATAAATATGCGCTTGATGGTTTCGTTAAAGCCCTATTAGAGGTCAACGATTCTCTTTCAATGGGGCTTAAGCTAGCAATGGATGAAAATGCAACTCTAGCAAATACAATTGAAGGAATTGAGCTTACAAATAAAGTTTTTATGTCCACTCTTGAAAAATTTGGAGTTGAGGCCATAAATCCTGTTGATGAAAAATTTAACCCAGAACTTCATGAGGCAGTAACTATGGCACCAATGCCGGACAAAACACCAAACACTGTTTTAGAGGTTATCCAAGTTGGATTTACTTTAAATGGACGATTAGTCCGCCCAGCACTGGTTATAGTCGTACAGTAATTAGACACTTTTAAATTATTGATTTGACTACATTTTTCAATTTTGTGGTGTCAAAGGTACTTTCATACACTCTGTGTTTATATTGAAATATAATTTACCCATGATTTCAAATAAACTCATATAAATGGCAACAAAAATAAATATTAAGCACACTGAAAGCGGAATGGTGAAGACTGGTTTTTATGGTTATAGTTGGACATACCTGGTCTTTGGTTGGTTTGTTCCATTGTTTAGAGGTGAGTTAGGTGTTGGGGCGCTTCACCTTCTTTTCACGATAGTAACTGGTGGTATTTGGCAAATTATTGTAAGTTTCCTATATAACAAACAATACATGACAAGAATGCTAACAAATGGCTGGGTTCTTGATGGGTCCGATTCAGACAAAGTTCTTGCTGGAACTTCACTAGGCATATCGACACATACTAACAACTAAAAATCGTAATAGAATTAAGTGCATAATTTAAGAATTCCAATAGAGCCCTATGAGGGTGATTTATCGGGTGTTGCGCATTACCTCGATGGAATGAATTTTCAACTGTTAACTCAAATAGCGCCTTATAAAAACAATAATATTTGGACAGCATTATCACTTCATGGGTTTGGCTCAAATGCATCAGATATATTTAAACCAGGTTTTGAAGATACAAAGGTAGAAGTTGACACTCAATTGCAGTGGACTTCGCTATTCAATGAACCTATTATGAAGCCAATAAGTGAGATGATCTCTAAGCTACCTTGTAATTTTGAGAGAATTCGATTTACAAAATTAGTTGCAGGCAAGACTCTTAAAAAGCATACAGACAATATAGATGATGATATTAAAAATAAAAAGATTGCCAGGCTTCATATTCCTATTAGGACCACTAATGATGTTATTTTTACTTTTTATGAAAATGAAAATGATCTAAAAGGCAAGTTATTTCATCTCAAAACAGGCCACTATTACTACCTTGACGTTACGAAACATCATTCTGTAAGCAATAATAGCAATATTGATAGGTACCACCTAGTTATAGATTGCTTCGTAAATGATGAGTTAAAAACACTATTTAAGGGTATTTTTTGATATAAATACATTAATTTTCATAAAAATGAGCTATTTTTAGCTATTCTTTAACTAATAACAATGTTTTTATATACAAAAATAGTCAAATTACCATTTTTTAATCATTTTTTTAGATAATAAGCCATATTCTTAAAAAAATCGCATATTTTTGTCCCTTGACACATAACATTTAATACTCTATATTTCTTATTACTCAAGTCGGCAGGCAGTGAGAGAAAAAGGTGTGTGCCCTGTAAGAATATTTTACAAACATTTATAAATGGACTGGCTTGTGAAAGACCTTGAATTAAGCAATTATTCAGATATCCCCTCTCTTTTTGATAAAGATGGTACAGCCTACAAAATCTTTGGAGACGAACCTGCTACATTGATCTTTATACATGGTGTTGGAATGTGTGGAGAAATATGGCAGCCTCAAGTTGAACATTTTTCAAAAGATTATCGCGTAATAACTTATGACTTTTTAGGTCATGGAAAAAGCTTGCTCAAAAAGGACAAACTCACCCTAGAAGACTATGTAACTCAACTATACAATCTTGTTAATGAGATTGGAGTTACAAACTTTTCATTAATTGGACACTCAATGGGGGCAATTATTGCGGTTGCATTCGCATTAAAATATCCTAGAAAAGTTGACACACTCATTCCCATAAATATTGTCTTTAAGAGAACTAAAAAAGCCCAAGATGATGTAATTATGAGGGCTAAAGATGTCTTTAAATCTCAACAAATAACTAATATTAGTCAAACACTTGAAAGGTGGTTTAAAAACAAAACCAGCCCTGATGATTTACTGAAGATTAATAATGTTCGAAGCTGGCTTAACAATACCTCGCCAAAAGCTTACGCAGAAGCTTACTATTTATTTGCTACATCTGATCGAGTTTTTGTAAATAATCTTTCAAACTTACAACCACCTGTTTTATACTTAACCGGGAGTGAAGACCCTAATTCTACTTCGCTAATGTCTGAACAAATGGCTCAAGAAACTCCAAATAGCTGGAGTGAGTCCATTGAAAGTGAGGCGCATATGATGGCATATATATCGGCAAAAAAAGTTAACTCAATAATAGAACATTTTCTTAATAACACTACCAATACTACTAAATGAAAACAGAAGAAACACGGGATCTAAGACAAGCACTTGGCTCTTTTCCAACAGGGGTAACTGTGGTTACAGCCAAAGATAAAGATGGAAGTCCAGTAGGATTTACTGCGAACTCTTTCACTTCAGTGTCGTTAGAGCCTCAATTAATATTGATATGTATTGACAAGGAGTCTTTCAACATAGAGTCGTTTTCTAAAGGTGGAAGTTTTGCAGTTAGTGTTCTCTCTGAAAGTCAGCAACATATATCAACCACTTTTGCAAGCCCTGAAACTGATCGCTTTAAAAATATTTCTTGGAAATCAAAAACTACAGGAAGCCCTATCATATCTGACTCAGTTGCCTGGTTTGATTGTGATACGGATAATATTATAGAGGGTGGTGACCACCTTATTCTTATTGGTAAGGTAAGGGAGTTTGGATACAATCCACAAACCCCACTGGTTTATTTACGAGGAAATTATGTTAATCTCGGACTTGAACAAAAAATGCTCCTTGCAATGGAAAATAAAAACACAAAAATAATTGTTGGGGCGTTAATTGAATGGCGAAAAAAAATATTTCTTCTTACAGATCAAACAACTGGAATGCTTTATTTCCCAAATGCTTCAAGACTGGGTTCAACTTCTGACGAAGAAAGTCTTCTTGGAAGTCTCCAAAAGCAAAAAATACATATTAATGAACACTATCTATTTTCAGTATTTGAAAATAATGATGATAAAACTAGTCTTATATATTACCGCACAAAAGTCGAAGATGGCTCATCTATAACTACTGGACAATTCTATGAATTTGATTCAATACCGTTTGAACTTCTAGCTGATGATGCAAGTAGAATAATGCTTAAACGCTATATTGCAGAAAGAGATTTAAATGCTTTCGGAGTATTTGTGGGTAAGGAAAGTGAAGGCAATGTAGAGGCTATAAGTAAAACTAATCAAAATGTGTAGGAGCTATTAATATGAATTTTTCTTTATTTATACAAATGGAAAGAATAGATGAGGAGCAGTCGCAAAAGCGCTTGTATGAGGAGTATGTCGAGTTATGTCAAATAGCTGATAGGTCAGGTTTCAAAACAATATGGACTGGTGAACATCACGGCATGAACTTCACTATTGCTCCAAATCCATTTGTAAATCTAGCTGATTTAGCCAACAAAACAAAGAATGTTAGGCTTGGAACTGGAACAATTATTGCTCCTTTTTGGCACCCAATAAAACTTGCTGAAGAAGCGGCAATGACCGATATTATTTCAGGTGGTCGACTTGAAATTGGTATAGCTCGAGGAGCTTACTCTTTTGAGTATGACCGCCTTGCAGATGGTATAGATCCTTTTTCAGCTGGAAGCGCTTTGAGAGAGATTGTCCCAGCAATTAAGGGCTTGTGGAGAGGTGACTACACAGGTGAAGGAGAACACTGGTCCTTCCCAAAAACTACTAGCTCACCAAAACCCCTTCAATCCCCTCACCCGCCCATTTGGATTGCAGCAAGGGATCAACATTCTCATGACTTTGCAGTTCAGCAGGGCTGCAATGTTCAAGTAACTCCTCTATGGCTTGGTGATGATGAGGTTGTCTCATTGATGGAAAAATTCAATAACTCCTGTGAGAAATTTAAAGATATAGAGCGTCCAAAAATAATGGTATTACGCCATACATTTGTGGGTGAGAGTGAAGAAGAAGTTGTTCAAGGCTCTAAAGATATATCTAGATTCTACTGTTATTTTGGTGCATGGTTTAAAAATGAAAGACCTATTAATCAAGGGCTTATTGAGAAACTTACGGAAGAAGAAATGTCTAAGATTGAAATGTACTCACCTGAAAAAATGCGTCAAAATAGTATTATAGGAACTCCTGATAAAGTTATTGAGCGTATTAAGTTTTGCGAGAATCTTGGTTTTGACGAATATAGTTACTGGATTGATAGTAGCATGAGCTTTGAAAAGAAAAAGAAATCTTTAGAGCTTTTTATTGAAAAAGTGATGCCTGAATTTACTTAAAGAGGATGGGACATGGAGCACTTTAAACATTACATTAATGGTAAGTTTAGTTCTGGATCAGAGCGCTTTGAGACTCTTAATCCTGCAAATGGTATGCCATGGGCAACCTTTCCATCTGCGACAGAAGATGAGTCTAACTTTGCTATAGAGTCTGCACATAAAGCACTCTATGATGGTGCCTGGTCAAGCCTTACCCCCACTCAAAGAGGTAAGTTAATTCATAGGCTTGGTGATTTAATCTCTGAACATGCTAGCGAATTAGGTGATCTCGAGACTAGGGATAGTGGAAAGTTAGCGGTTGAAACTCGCGCTCAATCCAGCTATGTTTCTGACTACTACTATTACTATGCGGGCCTAGCAGACAAAATACAGGGAGAAGTTCTTCCTATTGACAAGCCTGATATGCGTGTTTTTACAACCCGTGAACCTATTGGGGTTGTTGTTGCTATTGTTCCTTGGAATGCTCAACTCTTCCTTTCAGCAACGAAAATAGCTCCTGCTTTAGCTGCTGGAAATACACTAGTAGTAAAAGCGTCGGAGCAGGCCCCAGCTGCATTATTTAAATTTGCTGAATTGGTTGAAAAAAGTGGCTTTCCTCCTGGAGTTATAAATATCATAACTGGCTTTGCAGAGCCCTGTGGGCGTGTATTAACTACGCATCCAAAAGTTGCGAGAATTGCTTTTACTGGAGGCACTGAAGTTGCGAGACATATTGTTAGGAATAGTGCTGAAAACTTTGCTCATGTAAGTCTTGAGCTTGGTGGTAAATCACCCATGCTAATATTTGAAGACTGCAATATTGATGGGGCAGTAAATGGCATTATTGCAGGAAACTTTGGAGCTTCTGGGCAAAGCTGTGTTGCTGGCTCGCGCGTTTTTATTCAAAGATCAATACACTCTAAAATAGTTGACAAGATTAAAGAGCGCGCAAAAAATATTATAGTTGGTGACCCCTTAGATAGTGATACACAGGTTGGTCCTCTTGCCACAAAACATCAGGTCGAAAGAGCGCTAAGCGTTGTTAAACAGTCTATTAAGCAAGGAGCTAGCCTTATTTTTGGAGGGAACAAGCCAAGTCATAAAAAAGAAGGATGGTACTTTGAGCCTACTCTACTTGATTGTCCTAATCAGGAATTTGATTGCGTTAAAACAGAACTATTTGCACCAGTAATAAGTGTCATTGCATTTGACACTGAGGAAGAAGCCATAAGGATGGCAAATGACTCTGCTTATGGTCTTGGTGCAGGAGTATTTACTGAAAACCTAGCAAGAGCTCATCGCGTTAGTGAAAAAATACAGTCTGGGATTGTTTGGATTAATACTTATCGAGCAATATCACCTATTGCTCCTTTTGGTGGAGTGAAGCAAAGTGGTGGTAGCAGAGAGGCTGGCATAGATGCTATTCATGAATACACTAGAACTAAAACAACCTGGATTAATACCTCTTCTGAACCAATGAGCAATCCTTTTATAATGAGATAAATAATCTTTAAAAAATTAACGGAGTAAATAATGGACAAAGAATTATTCGAACTAGGCTTATCAAAGAGAAAAGCAACCCTTGGAAGTGACTATGTAGAAAAAAACCTAGAGGCCGCTGATGATTTTAACGAAGACTTTCAAAAACAAATGACTGAATGGTGCTGGGGCTTTGGATGGGGTGATGACACCATTAATGAAAAAACTAGGTCTATGATGAATCTAACAATGATTGCTGCCCTTGGAAAAATGGATGAATGGGAAATCCACCTCAAAGGAGCTTTAACGAATGGAGTAAGTAAGGATGAGATTAAATCAATACTCCATGTTATTGCAATCTATTGCGGAGTTCCTCAAGGAGTTGAGTGTTTTAAAATTGCAAGAAAAGTTTTAGAGGATGCTGGTGAGCTTTAAATAAACTTATTAATGTACTACTTTAGAATCTTTATTTTTTTGAGCTAGCTATTGCGACTGCAAATACTATTAATAAAACCCCAATTATTGAGATAAAGTTCATAGTTTCATCAAATAAATACCAAGCTTGGATAGCAACAAGAGCTGGAACTAGATAAAAATAACTACCAACTCTTGCTAAAGCATCTTGCTTTATCATTGTCATTAATAATAGAACTGCACCGATTGATAGGCCAAAAACCTGCCAAGCTAGGGTAATCATGAATGCATTAGTCCAATGAATATCACCAGTCTCAAAACAAAGGGACATAATAATGCATAGTATAAAAGCACCAAGGTATTGAATCAAAGTTCCACTAATTAAATCCATATCACTACAAAATCGCTTTTGATAAATAGTCCCTAGAGAGATACCAACTAGCGACCCAAAGACAGCTAAAACTGCCAGAAAAGAAAAACCAGTAAAAAATCCCTCAATAGCTAAATCAAACTTTTCAAATAAAACCAAATATAGCCCTAAAAACCCTATTATTAAACCTATCCATTGTTTTCTTATAATCCTCTCATGGAGAATTATTCCTGCAATAAAGGCCATTCCTAGTGGCTGAAGTCCAATAATCATAGCCGTAAGTCCAATAGGTATTTCCCACTTAATAGCTTGAAAAACACCACCAAGATAAACTCCATGAATTAATAAACCTGTTACCATCAAGTGAATAAATGCCATGCCAGAACTTGGCCAAATGCTTTTCTTAACTTGCATAATTATAAATAGCACTATTAATGTAAGGCCATTACGGTAAGACAACAAAGTAAAAGGTTCTGCATATGGAAGGCCATATTTTGCAGCCACAAAGCCTGTACTCCATATCAAAACAAATAGCCATGGAATCAAACGGGGACTTAAAGTAAGATTTTTCATAAAAAACACCAAAAATTCATTTACTTAATAAATCACTAATTAAAATGACTTAAATAATTAATCAAGAATCGATTTTAAACAAAATAGCTCTATGGCAACCAAGAAACGTCACTCGAGCAAAACTTTGATTAGACTATAATATATACTGTAATTCTTTCAGAAACCCGTCAGATTTTGACTATTTCTTTTGAATAAAGTTACCCAATTTTAAATAATTTTATGAAGCAATTTTTTTCTATCATTCTGCTTTTGATCCTTGTCCCTCTCTCAACAAGCTGGGCTGAAATCCTTTCAGTTGATAAAGAACCTGCTCTAAGTGAAAGCAATCAATCATCAATTTTATTGCAGTCTGAAAATAATCTCGGTTTTGAAAAAAGCCCAGTAAAAGTTAATGAGGCTTTCAAGTTAAGCGCTATTTCGGTTGATGAAAATACAATTGCTGTGAGATGGATTGTTAAAGAAAACTATTATCTCTATAAAGATAAAATTTCTTTTTCAATCAAAGGGGCAACAATTGAAGATGCCCTGTTTCCAAAGGCAAAGTTAAAAGTTGATGAGTTTTTTGGTGAGGTCAATATTTACAATTCATCCGTGGAGGTTATTCTTTCACTTACCGACATTGTTAGCAACAAAGTTATATTAACAGTAGAACACCAAGGCTGCTGGGAGGGTGGAGTTTGTTACCCCCCTCAGAGCGATACCATTCAAGTTGATTTTAATGGAACTCAAGCATTTTCTTCTCAAGATAATAGTCAAATAACAAAGTCAGAAAAAAGTGCCAATGAAAAGTTCCAACAAGGTGGTTTAACTTTATTAATTGCAGCGTTTTTGGCTGGGTTGGCTCTTTCTTGGACACCTTGTGTGTACCCAATGGTCCCAATACTGTCTGGAATTATTATTGGACAAAAGAAAGCTCCAAGCACTCCAAGAGCTATCTTGATGTCGGTTGTATTCGTTTTTTCAATGTCTCTCGCTTATGCTTTGATTGGAGCGACAGCAGGCTACTTTGGAGCTGGCATAAATATTCAGGCAATAATGCAAACTCCCTGGGTCTTAATTGTTTTCAGTTTAATCTTTCTATTCTTAGCATTTTCAATGTTTGGATACTATGACATTCAACTACCCTCTAAATTGCAGGTCAAGATTACAAACCTAAGTAACAGGCAAACGAGTGGGGATTTCATTGGTGTTAGCATCATGGGGTTCCTTTCTGCCCTAATTGTTGGTCCATGTGTTACGCCATTCCTTGCAACTGCTTTAAGTTATGTTATTGCTGGAGGAAGTGCTGCTAAAGGCGCTGCTAGTCTTTTTGCAATGGGGCTGGGAATGGGCATCCCTTTAATAATAATTTGTGGCTGGGGTGTCAATGCACTGCCAAAAGCTGGACTATGGATGGAAAACGTCAAGAAAATTTTTGGTCTTTCGATGATTGCTGTTTCTCTGTATTTACTGGATCGAATTCTGAGTCCACTTTTATCTCTAATTCTATGGTCACTCCTATTCACTCTAGGGCCAATTATGCTTGGTGTTTTTAACAAAATCACTAAACCTATTAGCTTCTGGAGTTTGCTATTTAGAGTAACATGTTTGATTTTCTTAGCTTATGGCGTCTTGCTATGGCTATTGGTGGCAAAAGGTGGTGGTGATATTCAGAAACCTCTTGACTCAATCATTTATGGGGACAGCATAGATTCATCAAATAGTGTCGACTTTCAGGTAATTACAGATGAAGATGAATTTAATAAATTATTAGCTATAACTTCAAACAATAACAGCCTACTGGTTATTAAGTTTTATGCAGAATGGTGTATTTCTTGCAACAAGCTAGAGAGGGTTGTATTCTCAAACAGACAAGTCAATGAGGCTCTTGCAGATTCTCTTAAACACACATTAGACGTTACTGAGAATAATCGCTTTAACCAGTCGATGCTTGCAAGATTCTCACTTGTTGGACCGCCCGCCATATTATTTTTTAAAAATGGCATCGAGCTTAGAGACCAAAGAATTATTGGTGAATTTAGCGCTAAAGAGTTTGTAGCCCACATAAATAATCTGCAATAAATATTTATTAATTTCCTCTAAAAGCTTCGAATTGTAGCTATATTTGATTAAAAAGATGTTAAAATACTTCTTAGTTACTTACAGTTAAAATCTAGTCTTAAAGGCTTATTTATTATATTTTTAAGCCAAAACATGAACTTGCAATCATTGCCTGCCTTAATGGCCGCAATGTGAATTTGTATTTAGATTCAAAAAAACTAATTGCAAAGAATAATAAAGGGGAACGTAAATGGATATTCGAAAAGTTAAAAAGCTAATGGAGCTTCTAGAGGAATCTGGAATGTCAGAAATTGAAATTAAAGAAGGCGAAGAGTCAGTAAAAATTTCTAGATATGGAAATTCGCCTGCACCAAGCCACTCTTTTGTTCAGCAACAAGCACCTACCTCCTTGCCTCAAGTGATTGCGGCTCCAGTAATTGCGGATGAACCCTCAACTGTTGGTCAGTCTTTAACATCTCCCATGGTAGGAACTTACTATTCAGCCCCGTCTCCAACTGCAAAGCCTTTTATTACAATTGGCCAACACGTAAAACAGGGCGACACCATTGGCATTGTTGAAGCAATGAAGATAATGAACCAAATTGAAGCTGAACAGTCTGGAACAGTCCTTCAAATTCTTGTTAAAGATGGTGAAGCTGTAGAATTTGGACAACCGCTAATCATAGTCGAATGAGCTCAATAAAAAAAGTTTTAATTGCTAACCGGGGTGAAATTGCACTTCGAATTCTTAGAGCTTGTAAAGAACTTGGAATCCAAACTGTGGCAGTATATTCAACAGCAGATAAGGACTTAAAGCACGTTCGTTTAGCTGACGAAGCCGTTTGTATTGGGCCCCACTCATCTATCAAAAGCTATCTAAATATTCCCGCTATTATAAGTGCAGCCGAGGTAACGCATTCTGATGCAATACATCCAGGATATGGATTTCTTTCTGAAAGCGCCGATTTTGCTGATCAAGTTGAGCAAAGTGGCTTTATTTTTATTGGTCCACACGCAGAAAATATAAGGGTTATGGGGGACAAGGTAGCCGCCATTGAAGCAATGCAAAGCTCGGGTGTGCCTTGTGTTCCAGGATCAAATGGAGCATTAGATGACAACGAACAAAGAAGCATTAAAATTGCCAGAGAAATTGGTTTACCAATAATTATTAAAGCTTCTGGTGGTGGTGGTGGCCGAGGAATGCGAGTTGTTGACTCTGAAGATGACTTAGCTGACTCAATAAGGCTCACCCAATCTGAGGCGCTAAGCTTTTTTGGTAATGGTGAAGTTTATATGGAAAAATTCTTAACGACCCCTCGCCATGTTGAGATTCAAATTCTAGCGGACCAGCATGGAAATGCAGTTCACCTTGGTGAAAGAGACTGCTCAATGCAAAGACGTCATCAAAAAGTTGTAGAGGAGGCTCCTGCACCAGGAATCTCTCCAAAATTACGAAATAAAATTGGCAATATTTGTGCTGAAGCTTGTAAAAAAATCAACTACCGTGGAGCTGGGACCTTTGAATTTCTTTTCGATAATGATGAGTTTTACTTTATTGAAATGAACACTAGAGTTCAGGTTGAGCATCCAGTAACTGAAATGATTACTGGTGTTGATATTGTCCGTGAACAAATCTTAATTGCGGGTGGCGATAAGCTATCAATAACTCAAGATCAAGTTGAAATTAAAGGTCATGCTATTGAATGCAGGATTAATGCTGAAGATCCTGAAACTTTTATGCCTTCACCAGGAAAAATTACACAGTACCATGCTGCTGGCGGTCTTGGAGTTAGAATAGACTCTCACATTTATAACGGCTATAATGTCCCGCCATACTATGACTCTATGATTGGAAAAGTGATTACTTTTGGCGACAATCGAAATAACGCAATTATTAAGATGCAAAATGCTCTTGATGAAATGGTTATTGATGGGATAAAAACAAATATTCCACTTCAAAGAAAAATTATGACCGATAAAGTGTTTAGAAAAGGTGGTATGAATATTCACTACCTAGAAAAGATGCTAGGTGACGAAGAGTAATGAAAATTAAAGCTGGAATAATTGGTGGCTCAGGATATACCGGTATTGAACTATTGCGTATCATCCATCAACATCGACTTGCAGAAGTTACCTCGATTACATCAAGGGCTCTTCAAGGTAAAAAAATATCAGACGTTTTCCCCAACATGCATGGTCTCTCGGAGTTGGTATATTCACTTCCCGATGATAAAGCCTTATTTGAATGTGATATTGTTTTCTTTGCAACGCCTCATGGAGTTGCCATGGAAAATGCTGAATCTTTTCTTGAAAAAGGTGTCAAAGTTGTTGATTTGGGTGCTGACTTTAGGATTAATGATGCTGACCTATGGTCAGATTGGTACAAAATGGAACACTCACAGCCTTCACTTCTTGAGGAGGCAGTATATGGTCAGCCTGAAATTAGAAGGGCTGCTATAAAAAATGCGCGTCTAGTTGCAAATCCTGGATGTTACCCAACTGCCGTTCTTCTGGCCTTAAAGCCTCTTCTTGAGAATGGCCTAATTGATGCCTCAAACATAATTGCAGACTGCAAATCTGGAGCTAGCGGTGCGGGAAGAATTGCCAACCAAGCAACCCTTCTTTGTGAGATAACTGAAAGCTTTAAACCATATGCAGTAGGTGGTCACAGACACTTTCCTGAAATAAAGCAAGAACTAGAACTTATTGCTGGAAAGCCAGTTGGGCTGACTTTTGTCCCCCACCTGCTTCCTATGATTCGAGGCATAGAGGCTACTATTTATGTGGATCTTGTTGACCCAGCTGTCAATGTTAGGCCTTATTTCGAAAATGCCTACAAAAATGAAGAATTTGTTAAAATACTCCCTGAAGGTACTTATCCTGAAACGCGTTCAGTTAAATCATCGAACTATTGCCAGATTTCAATTCAGTATATTGAACACAGCAATAAACTAGTAATTATGTCGGTTATTGACAACTTAGTTAAGGGCGCTGCGGGACAAGCAATCCAAAATATGAACTTAATGTTTGGACTTGCAGAGCAGGAAGGCCTTTCACAAATTGGTTTACTGCCTTAAAAGCAGTCTATATATAATAATTTGGAGATAACCTATGGTTACCGCTGAAATTCAAGATGAGGCTGATATAGTCTTTAGTGATAGCGCTGCAAGCAGAGTGGCGCAACTCATCAAGGAAGAAAAAAACCCAGCCTTAAGGCTTCGAGTTTATATTACTGGTGGCGGATGTTCAGGCTTCTCCTATGGCTTTGCTTTTGATGAAAATCTTAAAGAGGGTGATAGTGGGGTTAATAAACAGGGTGTTGAGTTAGTTATCGACCCAATGAGTTATCAGTATCTAATGGGTTCAACAGTTGACTATCTTGAAGATCTCCAAGGAGCAAGATTTATTGTAACTAACCCTAATGCCAAAACCACTTGTGGTTGCGGCTCTTCTTTTTCAATTTAATAATAATATTATGACCGAATATATTCCAGGGCTAGCAGGCGTACCAGCAACTAAATCATCAATTTCTTCAATTGATGGAGAAAAAGGAATACTTGCTTATAGGGGCTACTCCATTCAAGATCTCGTCGAGCACTCCTCGTTTGAAGAAACCGCTTTATTGTTGATGAATGGTGAGCTGCCATCATCTAAAGAGCTGTCAAACTTTAAAAATATTTTACAAAAAAGAAATGAAGTAAAACGAAAAATCCGTCATTTACTTTGGTCACTTCCATCAACTGGACACTCTATGGATGTGCTTCAAACTGCAATGGCCGCAATGGCTACTTTCTACCCAGATGCTGGCGCATCTGAACCAGACTCAGCCTATACTCAAAATGCGCTTATTAAAATAATCTCAAATATGAGCACTCTGGTCGCAATGTGGACTCGCATTAGTAGAGGGTATGATCCGATTCCTCCAAGCAACAAAATGTCTTATGCTGAAAATTTTATGTACATGTGTTTTGGCGAGGAGTCTGAACCAGAAATTGTTAATCTTTTAGATGCCTCCTTAATCTTGCATGCCGAGCATACAATCAATGCCTCCACTTTTTCTACCATGGTAACAGCGTCTACTCTTGCCAATCCTTTTTCTTCAATAGCATCTGGAGTTGGAACTCTCGCAGGACCCTTGCACGGTAATGCAAATGAAAATGTGCTTCTTATGCTTGATGAAATTGGTTCTGCAAAAAATGCCCGCCCTTGGATTGAAAATAGACTCAAAAACAAACAAGTTATCTGGGGAATGGGTCATCGTGAATATAAAACTAAAGACCCTAGAGCCACAATTCTTGAGAAAATGATTAAAACTTATATTAAGAAAAATGGCCTAAACCTATCTAACAGATTCGAAACAGCTCTTGAAGTTGAAAGCATCTGTGATGAGTTATTGTCTCAAAAAGGCGTCTATCCCAATGTTGACTTTTATTCTGGCATCCTTTACTCAGAAATATTTAACTTTACAAAAGAACACTTTACGCCTATTTTTGCCATGGCTCGTTCAGCTGGATGGGTAGCTCATTGGCATGAGCAGGTTAGTCACAATAGAATCTTTAGGCCGACACAAATATATACTGGTGCTGACTTTAGGGACTACCCGTCTAGTTAATAATGGACAAGACTACGCACTTTGGCTTTAAACAGGTTGACGTTGAAAAAAAACAAGGCCTAGTTAAGGGTGTATTTGACTCTGTTGCAGGCAAATATGACCTCATGAATGATGTCATGTCAATGGGAACCCACCGACTCTGGAAAAACTACACAATCTCTAGTAGCAATGTATCAGAAGGAGATCATGTTCTTGATATTGCTGGAGGAACTGGTGATCTGGCTATAAAGTTTAGAAAAAAAGTTGGTGAATCTGGAAAGGTTATCTTATCTGACATCAATGGCTCAATGCTTAATGAGGGTAGAAAAAATCTTTTGAATCATGGCATTATTGATGTGGACTTCGTTCAGGCCAATGCTGAATCTCTTCCATTTGAAGACAACACATTTGATTGCGTAAGTATTGCATTTGGCTTAAGGAATGTAACAAATAAAGATGTTGCCCTTCAGCAAATGTACCGTGTTTTAAAAAAAGGTGGCACATTACTGATTTTGGAGTTTTCTAAAGTTGAAAATGAGATGCTTAAAAAAATATACGATTTATACTCTTTCAACGTTATACCAAAATTTGGTGAATTCTTTGCAAATGATGAGGATAGTTATCAATACCTTGCGGAATCAATTCGCAAACATCCTGATCAAGAAACACTAAAGTCTATGGCGCTTGATGCTGGGTTTGGTTTTTGTGAGTATCACAATCTTACTGGTGGCATAGTCGCACTTCATAAAGCAATCAAAACTTAATTACTATGTTTCGCCTCGCTATTGAAAAAGCTCTTAACCACATGATAAATGTTAATGGCATTAACATAACTCGACTAGATAGCAGTCTAGTTAGTGTGTATGTTGATGATATCGATTTAAGACTTTTTTTTCTGTGTCTAAATTCTCGCATTTTCGTCATAGAAAATAGTGAGCAAAAAAATACTAATGTTGATATCACGCTCAATAAAAAAGCTTTTTTAGCTTTATTTAAAGGCGTATCTTTTGAGGATTTAATTGAAAGCGAAGATATTGAAATTAATGGAAGCATCAAAACAGCACAGCAGTTGGCTGACTTATTTGCATTATCATCTATTGACATAGAAGAGCTTATTTCTCAATATACTGGGGACATTATTGCGCATCAGCTTGGACAAACAATAGACAGAATTAAAGGATCACCATCTCAGGAAAAGGATTCATTTGTTGAAAACTTAAAAAATGAATTTACCACTCTTTTGATTGCCCCTAGTCGGTCTAAACTGTTTAAAAAAGGACGTTCTAGATGAGAAGCTTTTTTCGCTTCCTTAGTATATCAAGGACTCTAATTCGGTATCGATTAGATCATCTTATATTATCTACTTCGCTCTTAAAAAGCCTCAAGCCACTAATTTATTTGACGCCATGGCATTACTTTCCGAGCAAAAAATTTACTAGGGGTGAAAGAATTCGCCTTGCACTCGAAGAACTAGGCCCAATATTTATAAAATTTGGCCAAACGCTCTCAACTCGAAGGGACCTTCTTCCAGAAGATATAGGCAATGAATTAGCAAAACTTCAAGATAAATGCCCCCCTTTTCCTGCTAAAGACTCTAAGTCGATTATTGAAAAAGCGCTGGATGAAAGCGTCTCAACCCTATTTGCATCTTTTGATGATGAACCCTTAGCCTCGGCATCCATAGCACAGGTTCACAGTGCGATTACTCATAATGATGAGGAAATTATTATTAAGGTTGTTCGCCCTGGAATAGAAAAACAAATTAAAAGAGATATTCGCCTACTTTATGCATTTGCAGGCTTAGCTGAAAAGCATCCTGATGCTAAAAGACTGAGGCCACGAGAAGCGGTGGCTGAATTTGAAACTATCATTTACAACGAACTTAACATGATGGTTGAAGCCGCCAATGCATCTTTACTTAGGAAGAACTTTAGTGACTCTAGCCTTCTTTATGTTCCAAAAGTTCATTGGGATTATTGCCGCTCTAACATACTAGTAACTGAGCGCATTTATGGAACTCCAGTAACCAATATTCAGGCCTTAAAGAGTACTGATACAAACCTTCAAACTCTTGCTGAAAATGGTGTGGTGATTTTCTTCACCCAGGTGTTTGATCATAATTTTTTCCATGCTGATATGCATCCAGGAAACATTTTTGTTGGTGAAAATGATCAATATATTGGTGTTGATTTTGGAATTATGGGTACCTTAACAGAGGCCGACCAATACTATCTTGCTCAAAACTTTTTAGCGTTTTTCAATCAGGACTACAAAAAAGTCGCTCAAGTCCATCTTGAGTCAGGGTGGATACCAGAAGGAACAAACGTCTTAGAATTTGAAAACGCCATTCGAAGTGTTTGTGAACCGATATTCGAAAAACCTTTAAGTGAAATTTCTTTTGGCCAAGTTTTATTAAGCTTACTAAAAGAGGCCAAACGTTTTGATATGGAAGTTCAGCCTCAACTTCTGTTACTCTATAAAACGTTACTAAACATTGAAGGGTTAGGTCGAACCCTATACCCTGAGCTGGACCTTTGGGCAACTGCAAAACCTTACCTTGAAAAGCTTGCCAAAGACAAATACAGCTTAAAAAACACTGTTAAAAAAATCTCTGATCAACTCCCTGAGCTTATTTTAGAATTACCCGAGATCCCTATGTTGGTTATTAATGCTTTAAAACAAATTGAAAAAGGCTCGCTTAAAAAAGAAAATTCAAAAAAACAAACAGAAGCGATTCTCTCTCAACTTCGAGAAAATTCTCTAAAGGAGCGTGCGACTATTATTGCACTATCGCTTCTTGCACTCACAGGGTTTCTTGCAACTCAATCGATCTGGACTTATGCAGCAGTAAGTGCATTTGCCAGCCTTATATTCTGGTTTAAATCTCGCTAAGGAAACTCAACAAAGCCTGTAAATTGGAAGTTTTATGGGTTTAGTCATCTAGTAAAAAAGTTGGCATCTTATAGTACATATCAACTGAGTTATCTATTATTTTTACTTTTTTTTCAGGGCCTTGCTCCCAACATTTAACTGATGTAATCATTGCGTTTTGAGATAAAACCAAAACCTTGCTAAGGGGAGGAGTGGCTATACCCTCTGAAACCTTTATAGGCTTATCATTTATATCATAAATGGCACACTTAATACTTGTAATTTCATTAATACTGATGAAAATTGAAGTGCTATCGGTTAATTCTTTTTTCTCAAAATAAAAGCTTTCAACTTTAATTCCATTAGGCTCTCCATCAATTGTAGCCATCTTATTAATTTCATCAGCAGAAATTGAATGGGGCATTAAAAAAAGTACGATTAGGAATAATTTTGTCATAACAAATGAGCCTAACTCTTAGGCAAAAAGTTAAGCATTGATTAGGAGCTCTCTATGCTCAGACTATATAAGCGAATCAACCGTTAATATTGTCTGATATTTCTCCATTATTCAAAATGTACTCTGCCGCTCTTACGCCATCTTCGTAGAAAATAGATTTACCATTAAGAATACCATTTTTATACTCTTGCTCTGACTCTAAAAGACCGTCTTCATTCCAAGCAGTTAGAACTCCTTCAAGTTTATTATCTTCATAAAAACCTGCTGAAGCTTTTTTCCCATTCTCATACCAATAAGTCAGCGTACCTTCAAGCTCATTATTTTCATAGAATCCCTCTGAAGCTTTTTTCCCACTTTCATACCAATAGGTTTCCCTGCCATATTTAATGCCATCTTTATAAGTTGTCTCTAGCCTCATACCATTATCTAAATGCTCAGTATGTAGTCCGTGTGTATTTTTATTCATAGTAAGATTATATTGGATTTTGCCTTAAAGTCCAAATTTCATTTGAGGCATGAGTGCGACCCAATGATGACTATAGCAAAAGAAATTCGGGTAAAATAATGCTCCAGCCTGTTTGGTCGCAAGACGGGCAATATTGGTTACACCACTCAATGTGGTGTTTTTTTATTTATTGGAGAACTCAAAATGAGTATTACTGTAAACGCATTAGAGCGTAAAGATCAGGGGAAAGGTGCGAGCCGCCGCTTGAGAAAAGAAGAAAGAGTGCCAGGTATCGTCTATGGTGGAACTAAAGCGCCACAGATGGTAACACTAAACATTCATGAAATCACACACTTACTAGAAGATGAAAATACATTCACTTCTGTATTAGACTTGATGGTAGAGAAATCAAAAGAATCTGTCGTTTTAAAAGACATTCAGCGCCACCCTGCAAAAAATACTGTTCAACATATGGATTTTTTGCGAGTAGACGCAAAGCATGCTCTTATTACAACTACTCCGTTACACTTTATTGGAATGGATGAAAATCAGTCATTACGCCTTGGAAATATGCTGAATCAGTTTGTTGTTTCGGTTGAAATTTCATGTCTACCTCAAGATCTTCCGCACGGTATTAATGTAGACGTTACCAACCTTGAGGTCGGTGATCATCTAACACTAACTGATCTTGTCTTACCTAAAGGCGTTGTAATTACTTCACTTCAACATGAAGATGTTGAGGCACATGATCAAACTGTATGTTCTGTCTCAGAGCCTAAAGTTATCGTAGAGGAAGAGGAAGAGAGCTTGGAATCTGGTGATTCTGAAGCAGAAGGCGAAGAGGGGCAATCTGATGAAGGCTCTGAAGACTCAAAAGATGGTGACACTAAAGAATAAAACGTTGCCAGCCTTATTGACTCAATAAGCACTTAAATGAAGCGTTGTAATGATTAAATTAATTGTTGGACTGGGAAACCCAGGAAAAGAATATCAAGAAAATCGTCACAACGCTGGCTTTTGGTTTGTTGAGTCATTAGCTAGCGTATTAGGCTCCAAATTTAATGGTCAATCTAAGTTTCTAGGAGAAACTTCAACAGTTAACTTTGGCTCTAAAAAAGTTTACCTTCTCAAGCCTCAGACCTTTATGAATAATTCTGGTGGCTCTATTAAAAGCTTTTTGAGTTATTACAACATCAAACCTGAAGAGACTCTTGTGATTCATGATGAGCTTGATTTGCCTGTTGGCTCGGTCAAGCTAAAACTAGGTGGAGGGCACGGCGGGCATAATGGCCTAAGAGACACAATTAAAGCGCTTGGTACAAATAACTTTTATCGCCTGAGAATGGGAATAGGTCATCCAGGAACAAAAAATGATGTTGTGGGTTTTGTTTTAAGCCCTCCAGGTAGTTCTGAATTAAAACTAATTGAACAAGGGATGACTAATGCATCAGGCATTATTGAAATGCTAGTCAATGGTGACTTTGAAGGGGCTATGAACCTCCTTCATTCCTTATAATGGAGCTAGAAGATGGGATTTAAATGTGGCATTGTTGGACTTCCAAATGTAGGCAAGTCAACACTATTCAATGCGCTAACGATGGCGGGCATTGATTCAGAAAATTACCCTTTTTGTACGATTGAGCCAAATATTGGCATTGTGCCTATTAATGACCCTCGATTACAGGACTTAGCAAGCATCGTTACTCCAGAAAAAATCTTACCAACCACAATGGAATTTGTAGATATTGCTGGGTTGGTTGAAGGGGCCTCAAAAGGTGAGGGACTGGGTAATCAATTTCTTTCAAATATTCGTGAAACAGATGCAATTCTTCACGTTGTTCGATGCTTTGAAAATGATGACATCATTCATGTTTCAAACAAAGTTGATCCGCTTGATGACATAGATACAATAAATACGGAGCTCGCCTTATCTGATCTTTCTAGCGCCGAAAAAGCTTACCAAAAAGCAATAAAAAACTCCAAATCAGGGCAAAAAGAAGGCTTGCCTTTAAAAAACTTACTTGAAAAAATCCTACCAACCCTTGAAGAGGGCCATGCAGTTAGATCTCTTGTTTTTACTGAAGAAGAGAAAAAGCTAGTTAAAGGCCTGCAATTGCTTACTTCAAAGCCAGTTCTTTATGTTGCCAATGTAAGCGAGAATGGCTTTACAGATAATCCTCACTTATCTGCATTAATAAACTATGCAGATAATGAAAATAGTCAAGTTGTTGCTGTATGTGCTGATATTGAGTCTGAAATTGCTGAGCTTGATAACGAAGATAAGCAAGGTTTTTTAGATGAGATGGGGCAATCTGAATCTGGTCTTGATCGCTTAATTAAAGCCGGATATAGTTTACTAGGTCTTCAAACATATTTTACTGCAGGTGTTAAAGAGGTTAGAGCCTGGACAATAAACATTGGAGATTCGGCTCCAATGGCCGCGGGTAAAATACATGGTGACTTTGAAAAAGGTTTTATTAGAGCTGAAACAATTTCATATGAAGACTTTATTCAATATAAAGGCGAAAAGGGGTCAAAAGACGCAGGCAAGTTGCGCTCTGAAGGAAAGGAGTATATTGTTAAAGATGGGGATGTAGTTCACTTTTTATTTAATGTATAACTGTTAATTTTTCAATGCAAAATACAAAACTACTTTTAATTTTAGATGGCTGGGGCTATTCTCAAAACTCTGAGAATAACGCAATAGCAATGGCTAATACCCCTAACTGGAATCATCTTATTGATACCTATCCTAATACGTTAATAGGAACCTCTGGAGAAAGTGTTGGACTGCCGAAAGGCCAAATGGGCAATTCAGAAGTAGGCCACTTAACAATTGGTGCGGGAAGAATTGTTGAGCAAGATTTCACCAGAATAGGTAATGACATTAAAAGTGGTACCTTCTTCAGCAATAAAAATTTGTGCAAAGCACTTGACTCTGCTAAGGCTAATAATAAAGCGGTGCATATTCTTGGACTCTTATCTGATGGAGGAGTTCACTCGCACCAAGAACACATTTATGCGGCTCTTGAGCTGGCAAAACAAAAAGGCTGCAAAGAGGTTTATTTTCATGTCTTTACAGATGGGCGTGATACGCCGCCAAACAGTGCCTCAAAATTTATTGAACTGCTGGAGTTAAAAATCTCTGAGCTAAATTTAGGTAAAATTGTCTCAGTAGTAGGAAGGTTCTATGCAATGGATCGAGACAATCGCTGGGAGAGGGTTTCAAAAGCTTATGAATTAATATCTTCTGGAAAAGGTGATCGTAAAGCAGATTCTGCAAAAAATGCAATCCAAATGGCGTATGAAGAAGGCGAAAATGATGAGTTTATTGCCCCTACAATTATTGGCGAGCCTGTAAGTATTAATAATGGCGATACAGTAATCTTTATGAATTATCGTGCAGATCGTGCAAGAGAAATAACTCAAGCTCTAACTTCAGAAATATTTGATGGATTTGATAGGCATGCATTCAAAAAATGCAATTTTATTTGCCTTACAGAGTTCAAGAAAGACTTTAATCTTGAGTGCGCTTATCCTCCAATATCTGTCTTTAACACTCTGGGTTACTATATTTCAAGCCTTGGTTTTAGTCAGCTTAGAATTGCTGAAACTGAAAAATATGCACACGTTACCTTTTTCTTTAATGGGGGCGTTGAGACAATACTTGCTGGAGAAAAAAGAAAGCTTATTCAATCTCCTAATGTAAAAACTTATGATTTAAAGCCGGAAATGAGTGCATACGAGTTAACTGAAAATCTTATTTCAGCACTTAAATCTAGAATACATAAACTGGTTGTTTGTAATTTTGCCAACACAGATATGGTTGGGCACACTGGAAACCTTGAGGCAGCGATTAAAGCTGTTGAAGCAGTCGATAGCTGTTTAGGAAAAATTCATCAGGCATGTCTAGAGTCTGAAACGGAAGCCCTAATTACTGCGGACCATGGAAATGCAGAACAAATGTTAGACCCTGAAACGCAAAAAAATCATACTGCACATACAACTAATCCAGTCCCTTTAATATATGTTGGGAAAAGGAAAAGCTTACTTTTAGGTCCACATGTTGGTACACTTGCAGACCTAGCGCCTTCGCTTTTGGAACTTATGGAAATTGAACAGCCAAAAGAAATGACAGGCCAAAGCCTTTTTATAGAATAAACGGAGACTAAAATGAAGCAACCAAACTTTATCGCCCCCTCAATACTTTCAGCAGATTTTGCTAAGCTTGGGGAAGAGGTTGACAATGTTATAGTTGCTGGTGCAGACATTGTTCATTTTGATGTCATGGATAATCACTATGTACCAAACCTTACAATTGGGCCTTTAGTTTGTGAAGCGCTGAGAAATCATGGTGTTACTGCACCAATCGATGTCCACTTAATGATCAAGCCAGTCGACAGAATTATTCCTGACTTTGCAAAAGCGGGGGCTTCTTTCATCACATTTCACCCCGAAGCCTCTGAACATATAGACCGCACAATAGGGCTTATAAAAGAAAATGGCTGCAAAGCAGGTTTAGTTTTTAACCCAGCAACTTCACTTCACCATTTAGAGTATGTAATTGACCAACTTGATATGATACTCCTGATGTCAGTTAATCCAGGGTTTGGAGGCCAGTCTTTCATAGCCTCATCTTTAGAAAAATTGAGAATTGTAAGAAAATTAATTGATAAAAAAGGCCTTAGCACAAGACTTGAGGTTGATGGTGGCGTTAAAGTAGACAACATTCGAGAAATCGCAGCAGCTGGTGCTGATACATTTGTCGCCGGGTCAGCAATTTTTAATACTGAAAATTACAAATTAACGATTGACAAAATGCGCAAAGAGCTTGCTCTAGCTAAATAACCTTTAAACTAAATTTAAACCCCCTCAGTAGCCAGTTGTGAGAAAATATTCTCTTTGTTTTTTAAACTGAGCATTTATGGGAAAGTCATCCTTTTTTGGTCCTGAAACAATATCTCTGCATTCTGGTTATCAGCCAGAACCGTCTTTTGGAAGCAGAGCAGTTCCTATATACCAAACCACCTCTTATGTTTTCGAAACAGTTGACGATGCTGCAGCTCTTTTTAATATTGAAAAAGGTGGTCATATATATAGCCGCATAACCAATCCAACGGTTGCGGTTTTAGAGCAGAGAATCGCTGCACTAGAAGGTGGTGTTGGAGCTATTTGTACTGCTTCGGGCATGAGTGCACTTTTTGTTACTTTTATTAGCCTGTGTTCTGCAGGAGATCATATTGTAAGTGCGTCACAAATTTATGGCTCAACAGGAACACTTCTAAAACACACTCTTAAAAGGTTTAACATAGAGTGTACCTTTATTTCTATAAATGATGAAAAAGCGCTAAAAGACGCAATACAAGAAAACACTAAGCTTGTGTTTTGTGAGTCAATAGGAAATCCAGGGCTCGAAGTTTCTGACCTTCCTAAAATTGCTGAAATCGCCCACCAAAATAACTTGCCGCTTGTTGTGGATGCTACTTTTTCTACGCCTGTATTATGCAAACCTTTTGAGCATGGCGTTGATGTTGTTGTTCACTCAGTCACAAAATGGATTGGTGGACATGGCGTTGCTGTTGGAGGGGTAATTGTTGATGGCGGTTCTTTTGACTGGGGCTCTAGCAACAAACACCCAACCCTAACAACGCCTTATGAGCCATTTCATGGTATAAATTTTTGGGAAGAATTTGGTCCATCTGCCCTATCAATGAAAATTAGAGCAGAATCAATGCGTGATTTTGGTCCAGCAATGAGCCCTCATAGTGCATTTTTGATTCTTCAAGGAATAGAAACTCTCACTCTTAGAATGAATCAACATGTAAAAAATGCAATTAAACTTGCAAAGTGGCTCCTAGAACAATCCGCTGTTATGTGGGTTAACCATCCAGATTTACCCGAAAACCCAACTTATGAAATTGCTCAAAAGCTATTTCCAAATGGTGCTGGCTCTATGCTTTGCTTTGGAGTCAAAGGGGGCAGAGAAGGTGGCGCAGCATTTATCAATGCACTAAATTTATCATCTAATTTAGCAAATGTTGGTGATTCAAGGACCTTAGTTCTTCATCCAGCTAGTACAACTCACTCGCGCCTTGATGAAGAAGCAATGAAAGCAGCTGGAAGTAGTGTTGACTTAATACGTGTATCTGTTGGAATAGAGTCTGTATCAGATATTATTAGTGACTTCAAATCCGGGCTTAAAGCAGTAGAAAAGGCAATTTCATAATGAATGTTGTTGTTGATGGAGAAAATATTTTTGTAGCCACTGGTGGCTGTGCATTTGATCCTAAGAAGCCTACTGTAGTGTTTATTCATGGAAGTGGTCTAGACCATAGGTCTTGGGCCCTTCAGGCTAGATGGTTTGCTTTTCATGGTTTTTCAGTATTTGCACCTGACCTACCAGGTCATAGCCTTTCCGAAGGCAAGCCTTTAAAAACAATTGAAGAGATGGGCAAATGGCTTGGGAAAACTCTTAAACTAGCGGGCTGTGAATCAATACATCTTGTTGGCCATTCTCAAGGATTTCTTGTTGCTTTAGAGACAGTCAGCTCTTTAGGAGCAAAACTAAAAACACTAACTGCTGTTGCAACAGCTGCCTCAATACCTGTTAACGAAGCCCTGGTTGACGCAGCCAAAAAGACACCTATTGATGCAGCTGATATGTTGCTCAAGTGGGGGTTTGGCTCTCAATCACAATCAGGTAGTAGTGCTGTTCCAGGAATGCAGCCTATTGGAATTGGTCGACAAATAATGGCTAATAATCCGCTAGCAGAAGATCTTACTGCTTGCACTGAATATAAAAATGGCATAAATTGTGCTAAAAATATCAACATTCCCTCTAATGTTATTCTCGCAACAGAAGACAAAAATACACCTCTTCGATTCGGCATAGAATTAGCTGAGCTGCTGAATGCTGAGACTACGACTATTTCTAATGCAGGTCATATGCTTCCAATAGAGTCTCCAAAAGATACTCTTGACGCCATTAAATCATTCATCTTAAAAAACTCTTCATGAAAAATCAAATTAAAAAAGTTGGCGTTATTGGCGCCGGAACAATGGGGGCTGGAATTGCTGGTCAAGTAGCAAACGCTGGGGTAGAAGTTTGGCTTCTTGACCTTCCTAGTGAGGGTGAGAACGTAAACAGCTTAGCGGCTAAAGGCCTTGAAAGGCTTAAAGATCCAGATATGCCTGGCCTTATGAGTAAAGAAGCGGAAAGCCTTATAAGAATTGGAAACACTCGCGATCACTTCCATGAGCTTGCGGATTGCGACTGGATTGCTGAAGCGGTTGTAGAGAGGCTTGATGTTAAGCAAGCCCTTTATCAAAAATTAAATGAAAGCTGTAAAGAGTCAACCATTATTACCTCTAATACATCAACGATTCCTATTAGTCTTCTGACAAAAGGAATGCCAAAAAAGTTTTGTGAGCGCTTTGCAATAACTCATTTTTTCAACCCAGTTAGATTCATGAGATTACTTGAATTGGTGCGTGGTGAATTTACTAGAGATGAAGTAATTGATACTCTTGATTTATTTAGTGAAAAAATACTTGGAAAAGGTGTTGTCTCCTGCCTAGATACGCCTGGCTTTCTTGCTAATAGAGTTGGTGTTTTTGCTATCCAGTGTGCCCTTCATAAAGCCTTTGAATATAAACTATCGCCAACAGAAGCGGATGCTTTTTTTGGCAGACCTCTAGGTCTTCCAAAGACAGGAGTTTTTGGGCTATATGATTTAATAGGCATTGACCTTATGGCTGATGTTGTCAAAAGCCTCGTAAGTATACTGCCAGAAAATGATGCTTTTCATAATTACTCGTCTCAAATTAAGTTTATGACCAAAATGATTGCAAATGGCCAAACTGGAAATAAAAATGAAAAAGGTTTTTATAAACAAATTGGTGATGAAAGACAAGTAATTGATTTGTCGAATGGGAGTTATGGTCCTCATGAGCGCTTAAAAACCCCTCTTCTTGAAGAGGCAGAAAAAATTGGGATCTCTTTTATTATTAAAAACACAAGCCCGTATGGTCTTTATGTATGGGATGTTATTTCAGAAACGCTCTGCTATGCTGCTTCTCTGGTCCCAGAGGTCACTGATGATTTAACGCAGATAGATGATGCTATGAAGCTTGGCTATAACTGGGTTCAGGGGCCATTTGAGCTGTTAGATGAAATTGGAATTGAGTACTTTGTTGACAGACTACAAGCTGATGGTAGAGACGTTCCAGAGTTTCTTCTTAAGGGTATTAACAATAAATTTTATATCAATTCAAAATCTGGATTAAGCTCCCTTTCGCCTAGTGGCAATCTAAAACCAATTATCAGGCCAGATGGTGTGCTTAGATTTTCTGAAGTACGACAAACCCTCAAAGCAATCAATTCAAATGAGTCTGCTAGCTGGTTTGAATACGAAGGTGCGGCAATTGTTGAGTTTCACTCAAAAGCTAATGCTCTTGATAGTGGGTCTTTAGATATGATTTCTGATGCAATATCTGAGTCTGAAAAAAAGGGCTTACGAGGCGTGGTAATTCACAATGACTTCCAGCATTTCTCATGTGGGGTTAGTCTTTGGAGTGTTAGAAATTGCTTTGAAAAAAATGACTTTGATGCTCTTGATGCATTTCTTATTTACTTTCAAAACACAATGCTACAAATGAGAAATTCAAAACTACCTGTAATTGCTGCCCCTGTTGGCATGTCAATTGGTGGTGGCTTTGAAGTTGTCCTTCATGCTGATCATGTTGTTGGTCATGCTAACTCTGTCATGGGCCTTGTTGAGTCATTTATGGGGGTTGTTCCAGCTGGTGGTGGATGTAAAGAAACACTATATAGGTGGTCTGAAAGTCTAGGAGACGGTCGGAAAGGTGCCTGGAAATCATTTATGAATATTGGACTTGGTAGAAAAGCCAACTCTCCACAAGAGGCTGATGCTCTATCAATGAGAAGAGCTAATGATGTCTTTCATATGAATAGAGACCGCATACTGACTGGTGCGCTTTCATCGATTGAGACAACCTCAAAAGCAAAAACTCGAAATCCCCTCGCACTTTCTGGCGTAGACCACTTTGAAGAAATGCTGGAATGGCTTACAACAAATCATAAAAATGGCATGCTTACGCCACATGATGTGACTGTTGGAACTGAGATTGGAAGAATTATGACTGGTGGAAATTGTGCTTCTGGTACTATTTTTACTGAACAAGATATTTTAGATGCTGAGCGCTCTTCATTCCTCACTCTTGCTCAAACGCAAGAAACGCAAGCAAGAATTGTATCTATGTTAGATAATGGAATTACGCTTAGAAATTAACCGTTAATGCTATGAAAAAAAATCCTGCAAATTTTATACCTCTTTCACCGCTTTCGTTCTTACATAGAACAGCGGATGTTTATGGTCAGCATACTTCTGTAATTTATGAAAATAGAACTTACACTTGGAGTGAGTCAAGAGAAAGATGCGTTCGAATTGCCTCAAGTCTAAAAAGTTATGGCATAAAGCCAGGTGATACTGTCTCAGTATTGGCATTTAACACCCCAGAAATGTTTGAATCACATTTTTCAATTCCAATGGCTGGCGCAGTCCTAAACACTATAAATATTAGACTTGATGCCGCAACAATTGCATACATTTTTGACGACAGTAATGCAAAGATGCTCTTTGTTGACAGAGAGCTTTTTGCAGTTGCATCTGAGGCCCTCTCTATGACTTCAGTTAGTCCAAAAATAGTAGTAATAAACGATTCTTTTGCTGAATCACAGCCTGATATTTCTTCAGATATAACTGATTATGAATCTCTAGTTGTAAATGGAGATCCTCTATATAACTGGCAAATGCCTGATGATGAGTGGAGCCCACTTTCACTCAGCTACACCTCTGGAACAACTGGAAAACCTAAAGGCGTCGTCTATCATCATCGTGGCTCTTATTTAATGAGTATGGGTACTGTAATTGGCTGGAGCCTTCCCAACCACCCGGTTTATCTGTACTCAGTTCCATTATTTCACTGCAATGGCTGGGGCCATGCTTGGACAATGGCTGCGATCGCTGGAACTATAGTTTGCCTTAGGGCTTTTGCCCCTGAAAAAGTATTTAACCTCCTTGAACAGCATAATGTAACTCACTTTGGTGGAGCTCCTATAATGCTCAATATGCTTGCCAACGCGCCTAAAGAAACGCAAAAATATTTTGAGAGAGAAATTAAAGTAATGACTGCTGGCGCACCTCCTCCTGCAAAGGTTTTAGAGAGCATGATGAAACTAGGATTTAATGTTATGCATGTATATGGATTGACTGAAACGTATGGACATATCCTTCAAGCCGCACCTCAAGCATCTTGGCTTAATGAGAGTCCAGCCGAGCTTGCTAAATTAAGCTCAAGGCAGGGAGTAAGATTCCCAATGACCGAGGATGTTAGTGTCATTGATCAAGAGACTGGGCAGCGAGTTCCGCATGACGGAGAGGCGATTGGTGAAATTGTAATTCGCTGTAACACTTGTATGATGGGCTATTGGAACAGCCCCAAGGCAACAGAAGAGGCATTTGCAGGTGGCTGGTTTCATAGTGGCGACCTAGCAGTAATTCATAGTGATGGCTATATTCAAATTAAAGACAGATCAAAAGACATCATCATATCGGGTGGTGAGAATATTTCTTCCGTGGAGGTTGAAAATGTACTTTATCAACATCCTGCAGTCGGAGAAGCAGCAGTTGTAGCAATGCCAAATGAGACTTGGGGAGAAGTGCCGTGTGCATTTGTAGAACTCAAGTCTAACCAAGAGGCTTCTGAAGATGAGCTTATAGCCTTTTGCAAAAACAATATGGCTAAATTTAAAAGGCCAAAAAAAGTTGTCTTTGGGCCGCTGCCAAAAACCGCAACTGGGAAAATACAAAAACACGAGCTTAGAGCGTCAGTTAAAAACCTAGGAGAAGAATAATGTCATACTATACTGCGCCTGTAGAAGATATGAGTTTTGTATTAAAAGAAGTTGTTGAAATTGAAAAACTTTGTAATGAGATAGGCCTTGATGCTTCAACAGTTGACATAATTGATACGGTTTTAGATGCTGCAGGAAAGCTTGCAAAAGAAGAGATAGAACCAATTAACAAAACTGGTGACTCAGAGGGTTTAAAAATTGACAGCTCTGGCAAAATCACTACTGCAACTGGTTTTAAAGAGGCGTACCAGCACTTTGTTGAAGGAGGATGGGGCTCGTTACAATTCTCACCTAATTATGGAGGACAAGGCGTCCCTTTTGTCGTTGCTGCAAGCGTTCAAGAAATGTGGCATTCGGCAAACATGTCATGGGGTCTGTGCCCTCTCCTTACCCAGGGAGCAGTGGAAGCAATAACTCTAAATGCAAATGAGGAACTCAAACAGCGCTACCTTCCAAAGCTTATATCTGGTGAGTGGAGCGGCACGATGAATCTTACTGAAGGTGATGCAGGTACAGATGTTGGTTCGCTTAAAACGCGAGCAACTCCAAACGGTGATCATTATTTAATCTGTGGTCAAAAAATTTATATCACTTGGGGCGAGCACGATATGTCTGAGAATATCATTCATTTAGTGTTGGCCCGACTGCCAAACTCTCCTCAGGGTGTTAAAGGCATATCTTTGTTTTTAGTGCCAAAGATTCTTGTCAATGATGATGGCTCCCTTGGAGATTCTAACGACTTAAAAGCATTATCAATTGAGCACAAAATTGGAATTCATGCTTGCCCGACGTGCGTCATGAGCTATGGGGAAGAAGATGGGGCAATTGGCTACTTAGTTGGCGAGGAAAATAGAGGTATTCAATGTATGTTCACAATGATGAATAATGCAAGACTCACAGTTGGACTCCAGGGAGTATCAGTTTCAGAACGTGCGTACCAACAAGCACTTAGTTTTTGTAATGAACGTGTTCAAGGAATTGCTCCAGGATTTCAAGAGCCTGGTCCAATCGCTAGGCATCCTGATGTGCAAAGAATGTTAGCAAACATGAAATCTATTACCGAAGCAGCGAGAGCTTTAGCCTATTCCGCTTGTGCAGAAGTTGACTATTCTGGAAGCGACTTGCCAGCAGAATTATTAGAAAAACATAAAAGGAAACTTGGAGTCTTAACGCCGGTTGTAAAGGGCTGGTGCACTGAAACCGCACAAGAAGTTGCCTCTGTAAGCCTTCAGTGTCACGGAGGAATGGGCTATGTTGAAGAGACTGGAATTGCTCAGATTTTAAGGGATGCACGCATACTTCCAATCTATGAAGGGACCAATGGAATTCAAGCAATGGACCTCATTGGTAGAAAAATCATTAGCGATGATGGGCTTGGAGTTAGGGAGCTTATTTTAGAAATGCAAGAATGTGTCGAAGCCCCATCATTATCAAAGCTGATTTCCATGTCGCAGATTGATCGGTTTAAAAAGTCTCTTGATGATCTTGAAGAAACTGTTTCGATTATTACTAAAAACTCTGATGACAAAGAATTTACTGGAAAAATTGCCTTTGATACACTCATGATGATTGGAACTATTTCAGCAGCTTGGCAAATGCTTTTAAGCGTTGAAAGGGCATCATCTGCTTTTAAAAACAACACATCATCTTCTGAATTTTTAAAAGAAAAAACTGAAACTGCAAAACACTATCTAGACTTTATAATGCCAAGATATCTATCAAATTTTTCAACAATATCTGCGTGTACGAATTAATTACATTTACCCTATTGCAATAATATTGCATTTAGGATATATTATCCTGTTTTAATTAAACAGGACTCAAAAATGTTAAAACTTAGCTTTCTTTCGTTGCTATTAATTTCTTCTTTTGCAAGCGCAGAGGAAGAAAGGCGTGCAGATGCACATGCCCACGGACTAAACAATTTTTCAATGGTAATCAGTCAAAATCAAGTTGCTATTACTTATGAAATGCCAATAGTTCAACTACTTAATGAACATGATGAACATGACGAGCATGATGAACATGACGAGCATGAGGAGCATGAGGAGCATGAGGAGCATGAGGAGCATGACGAGCATGATAAGTTAAGCGTATCAGGTGAATCATTAGCTGAATTTCAAAATTATTCACAATTATTTTCATTTCCTAAAGGTGCTAATTGTGACTTAGTTTCATTTAAATCTGAACTTCACAGTGTCTCAACAGAAGGAGATCACAAAGATGTCGAATTATCATATGAGTTTTCTTGCAATGAGCCAAGCCAATTAAAGAGCATTACCATTAATGCATTCAATCGCTTCAGCGAACTAGAAAATTTATACTTCGAGGCAGTAATAAACAATAAAGCGCTAACAAAAAGCCTAAAATCTGACGTCGATAAAGTAATATTTTAAATGAGAATCTGATGTTAGAAACACTAGGACTGGAATACCATTATCAGCACGGTAAAAAAATTGTTTTTCCAGAAATAGAGGTTAAAAGGGGACAGCGATTATTGATTAGTGGCTTTTCAGGCTGTGGTAAAACTACTCTACTCAGCCTGATTGCTGGCGCCTTAAAACTTCAAGCTGGTGATATTAAGTTTGATGGCATTAATTACTCTTCAATGTCCTCCCTGCTTTTGGATAAATTTAGAGCAGATCACATCGGCTATATTTTTCAAACACTTAACCTTATTCCATTTTTAAGTGTTTCAGAAAATATAGCATTGGGTATTAGATTCTCTCAATCTAGAAAATCTAAAGTCAATGATCTAAATCAAGAAATCACTAGACTGGTCAAATCACTAGGGCTAGGAAAAGAGGTTTTAACAACTCCAGTAAACCGCCTAAGTGTTGGTCAGCAACAAAGAGTTGCAGTTGCTAGAGCTCTGCTTGGCAAGCCAGATTTAATTTTAGCTGATGAGCCAACCTCTGCTCTTGATGCTGAAACGACTAAAAAATTTTTAAATGAGGTGATGGACGCCTTTGACTCAACCAAACAGGCAATAATTATGGTGAGTCATGACGCCTCTATTACACATTACTTTGACACTGTCATAGATTTGAATAAACAGCATGCTTAGTCTTTTGCTTAAATCAATGCGCTCAAGGATTATTCCGACATCGCTTGTGACGATATCTTTGATGGCTTCAATGGTTCTACTATTAAGTATAGAGAGAATTCAACAAGGCACAGAGGAAGGCTTTAATCAAAGTATTTCAGGTGTTGATGCAATTATTGGACCAAGGTCGAGCTCTCTTGAATTGGTTTTATACACAGTTTTTCATCTTGGTAGACCCACAAACAACATCACAACGAAGACTGTCAATGATATTAAGCAGAGAAGTGATATAAGTTGGCTGGTTCCAATTGCACTAGGTGATAGTCATAGAGGGTTTAGGGTTGTAGCGACTCAATCAAATTACTTTGAGCATATTAAATACGGCAACAATCAATCATTGATTTTTTTGAACGGAGTAGCATTTTCTGAACTATCGGAGGCAGTCTTGGGGTCTGATGTTGCTGAAAGACTTAATTACAATGTTGGTTCAGAAATTCAAATCACCCATGGCTCAGTTGAGTCAATAGGTAGCAAGCATGATGACTTTTCATTTAAGGTTACAGGAATTCTTAAGAAAACAGGAACCCCAATTGATCAAGCTATTTTTTTGGACCTAAAGGGCTATGAGCTGCTTCACCTTGGATGGATGAGTGGGAAAAAAGTATTCAGCCTTGATGATATTGACTTGTCGTCTCTGCCAGCTGGAGCTTTAGACCCAAAAACAGTTACAGCTGCTTTTGTGGGCCTTAAATCAAAGATAACTTTATTTAAATTTACCAAGAGTATTAGAGAATACTCGAAGGAGGCTATATCTGCTGTAATACCGGGCATAGCATTGTCAGAGCTTTGGTCAATTGTTGGGTTAGTTGATAAAGGATTTCAGCTTCTAAGCTGGATTATTATTGCAATCAGCCTCATAGCAATGGTAACTTTAATTATTGCCAGTTTGGATAACCGTAAACAGGAAATGACAATTTACAGAGCCAATGGGGCCTCGCCAAAATTTTTAGCCATAATGGTAATATGTGAGTCTCTTGTAATTGGATTGGTTGCAATTATTGGTGCAATTATTCTGGTGACAATTGTGACTTACTTTGCAACCAATCAGTTAAACTTGGCTTTAGGCATTTCACCTTCGTTTAAGTGGATCAGCTTGGAGGAAATTAAGGTTTTTGGCTTGATCTTATTTGCTGGAGTATTAAGTAGTTTGGTTCCAGCAGTCATGGTTTTTAGAAAAAATTTACATCAAACATTAAGCTAGTCTGCATGTTAAAAAAAATATCCCTCTCCATTTTAATTTTTTTCTCGTTAAACTCTCTTGCCATTGTAGTTACTGATGAGTATTTATCCACAATAGAAGAAAACTGGCTAAGCCTTGAGCCAACTGATGCATATGATTTTATTCCAGAAGATCTGACCTATGAAATCTATAATAGCCCAGAGTTTCAAGCAAAAATAGAAGAGGCTGGAACAAAACTAAATAAATTGCTAGAAGGAGAAGATATTGCACTTGCTGGATTCATGGTTCCAATTGAATATGTAGGATCTGACATTAGCAAGTTTTTGCTTGTCCCTGAAGCTGGTCAGTGCATCCATGTTCCGCCCCCACCTCTAAACCAAACACTGATTGTCGATGTGTCAAACAATCCAATAAAGTTTCGCGATTTATACGTACCAATAATTGTTTATGGGAGAATATCAGTAGGATCGCAAAGTTTTGATATTGCTGATAGCGGATATGCCATTACTGATGCAGTTGTTGAGACGCTGCATTTTAGTGACGAGGAGTATAGAAAAAACGAAGAGGAAAGTGATGATTAATAACGCAAAATTAATGTCTAAATGTTTAGAGTCTGGAAAAAGTGCTACGCCTCAAAGAATGTCAATTATTAATGAACTAGACTCTGCAAGAAAAAATCTTTCTGCCTATGATCTGAGGGACTCTTTAAAAGATAAAGGCCATTCATTTAATATTAGTACAATTTATAGGGTCTTAAGCTTTTGGATTGATGTGGGCGTTGTTCATAAAATGGACTCAAGCAATACTTATCTAGTTTGCAATGATAGCCACACAAACCACTTTCATGTCTTGCTTAACTGTACTAGTTGTAAATCTGTGGAAGAGTCTTGTCAGCTTTCAGCTCAACTTTCTTTACCTAAAAGCAACAAGTTTTCAGTTAATAACTCTCAAGCTGTAGAGCTTAGTGGGCTCTGTAAGATGTGCCAGTAGATAAAAAACTATTTAACTGCTTATTCTCACCATAAGTTCATTTTTACGAAACATTGGCAGCGTCCATGGTGAATTAAATTGAGCAACCATAAAGCCTCCTTTTATTTCAATCTTGTTTTTTAAAAGCAACTCTGAAAGTTTTTTTTGATAGTTTATGCTTCTAGATTCAGTAGCCCAGCCCCCAAAAGATAGAACAGCGACCTTACCAAGACTCTCTTTCTGAATTGAAACTTCACTTATGTTGGCTTTGGGGAGGTCGCTCATAGAGTGTTCTTTGGGCATTATAAAAGAAATGTTATAAGACTTAAGCCCCTCAGAAGGGCAATCAGCAATAACAGGTGCAGTCATGGCAATTTTCATTTCTTTATCGTTGCCACCAAAAATATAACTTGCAATTCTTCTGAATCCAGAAGATGTTGAGGCTTTGTAGTCGGCCTGAACTTTTGTTGTAGCAATAACCATGTCACTATAACGACGAACTTCAAAGCCTTCACACTTGGATATTATTTTATATTCAGGGGTTTCAATTGCCATTTTTTTTAGTTTGAGTTATTTTTTTCCAAAATAAGGAATCAATATGGGTGTGTTGCTCTTGTATTCAAGATACTCCTTGTCATTGCCCCATTTTTTTTCAGCTTTTTCTTCTAAAAAAGGCAGTCCACTTATTTTAGTTAAGAGAAGATAGACAAAAACTGGCGACACAAGGGTTAAAAACTGCCAGCCTGAGAGAAGTGGGAGCGATATAATTGCAATGCCCGTCCAAAGAATAATCTCCCCAAAATAGTTTGGGTGGCGTGATATAGACCATAATCCAAGTGTTATAAATTTATCCTTATTTTCAGGGATTTCACTAAAGCTCTTTTTTTGTTTATCTGCGACAGCCTCGAAAGCAAACCCTAAAACCCAGAGGGAAAATCCTGCTATAAAAAATAAGTCAAGAGCTGCATGCTGGTTTAAAACAATAATGGTAACAGCATTTGCTGTCGTTAGGAAAACCCATAGGGCTGAAAGAGTCCATGTCATTAAAAATTTTGGCAACGATTTTTTGATCTCCCTAAACCTTTTGTCTTCTCCACTTTTAACAATTCTTATATAGAGAAATGTCCCAAGTCTTAGCGTCCAAATAGATACAAAAATAGCCACAGTAGTTGAGCGGATAGAAACTTGCATTCCTTGGCCTAAAAGTGCAAATATAGAAGTAGCAACTAGAAGTAGAGTTGCGATCATTCCTGTAAAGTCAAAATATTTTTCTGAGCTTGTTACAAGCGAAGGGATTGCAACAATCCAGTGCACAATAAAGCTAACAGCGGCACATAAAAGTATGGCTGGCACGCCGTAAAGTACAGCGCCCTCAACTGTTGCAGCATTTGCAACAAAATAGGCTGTCAAAATACATAAAATAATAGCAACAAGGTCCTTGATATTATCCATTATGGCCTCTCAAAAAGATAGTGGGAAACGCCCCATTCAGAGCCGTTTTTAAAACCAAAAAGAACCTCGCATGACATGAAAAAAATGCGCCACCTTTGAAACCAAATGCCTGCTTCATCTTTGCCATAAGTTTTTTCGAATAATTTAAGCACTTCAGCCTTATTTTTATCCATCTTGTTAAGCCATGCGAGTGAGGTTTTTTCATAGTGAGTTCCATCTACCCTCCAATCTTTCTCAATTTTCATCCGACTTGGAAAACAGGTTAGGAGCCTATGAGAAGGCATCTGACCGCCACTAAAAAACTCTCTAGCCATCCAGTCTCCCTCATCTTGGTCTTCAAAGGGATAGGCAATTTCTTTATGAGAAAAAATATGAACAAAAAGTTTTCCATCTTTTTTTAACCAGCCACTTACTCTTTTTAGAAGCTCACCATAGTTGCGCATATGTTCAAACATTTCGATTGAAACAACACGATCAAAGCTTTTATCAATTGAAAAGTCGTTCATGTCTGCTGTTATAACCTTGATATTTTCTATCTTTAATTTCTTACATTTGTTCTCAATAAACTGCCTCTGGTCCTTTGAATTACTAACAGCAGTAATTTTGCTATTAGGGAAATTTTGTGCCATATAAAGAGTCAAGGAGCCCCAACCACATCCTAATTCTAAAACCTCTTGGCCATCTGAAAGGGATGCCCTTTCACAAGAAAGCTTTAACATCTCCAGCTCTGATTCGTCTAGTGACGAAGCACCCTTTGGCCAATAACCAGAACTGTATTTTAAGTTCGAGCCCAGGACCAATTCAAAAAGCCTTGGTGGAACCTCATAGTGCTGTTCATTTGCTTTTTCTGGAACCAGAGCAATTGGGCTTTCATTTAAAAAGTCAATCCAAGATGAGTGTCTTTTTTCCATTTCAAGCTTGCCAATGCTCGTTGCCTCTAAAAGCCTTTGAGCACATAAACGCCTTATTCCAAGCCTAATAAGCATATCTGGTAATAAACCATTTTCTGCAAGTTTTATTAATAATTTAATCATTTTTTTAGTGTGTAATTTTAATGTTTTTGGAGTCAGGTTTAGCAAATATAAACTGAAAATCACCAATTAGGTTTTCAAGAAATCCCGCTTCACAGTAGACTAGGTAAAAAACCCAAATCCTTATAAAAGGGTCAGAAAAACCAAGCTCTCTCACTTGCGGCAATACATTTTCAAAGTCTTTACGCCATATCTCGAGTGTCCTTGCATAGTGAAGAGTTATATCTTCAGAGTCAACCATAATTAAATCCGTTTTATCTTTGATGGCTTTCTCAACTTGTGACAATGAGATAAGACATGAGCCAGGAAAAATATATTTTCTGATAAAATCTACCGAACTTTTATAGGCATTAAAGTCTGGGTCGTTATATGTTATTCCTTGAAGAGCCATTAAACCATTTTTCTTCAGCAATGAAGAGGCCTTTTCAAAGAAGCCAGGCACAAAGTCAGACCCAACAGCCTCTATCATTTCAATTGAAACAATCTTATCAAAAACACCCTCAAGCTCTCTATAATCTTTGTTTAGTAAAGTTATTTTATTATCTAAATTCTCCTTACTAATCAGCTCAGCAACATAATTAAACTGATTGTCTGATATAGTCGTAGTGGTAACTTTACAGCCATAATTTTTGGCTGCATGTGTTGCAAAGCTTCCCCATCCCGTTCCTATTTCAAGAACATGGTCACTACTATTAAGGTTTAGTTTTCGACATAGCCTATCCAGCTTTTCTACCGAGGCATCAAGCATACTTGACTTCTTGTTTAGAAAAATGCCGCTTGAGTAAGTCATGGTTGAGTCGAGCCATAGCTTATAAAAATCATTACTCAAATCGTAGTGTGCCAAGATATTACTCTTGCTTCCTTTTAAGGTGTTTTGTCTAAGCCTATGGATTATTTTAGTGATTGGATTTGTTAATCTTGCAAGTCCAGATTCAAGCCCCTCCATGGTTTTTTTATTTCTAATAATGATCTGAATTAATTCAACCAAATTATCTGCAGACCAATAACCAGCAGTGAAGGCCTCTGCTGCGCCATTGGTGCCACCACTCCCTAAAAAAACATAAAACTCTTGAGATGAAACAGTTAAGGTTGCCTTAAACTCTGATTTTAGAATGCCAAATACGTGAATTTCAGAACCATCAATTATTGTCAGCTCACCAGTTTTTAAGCCTTTCAGTTTTTTAAATAAAATCCTTTTAAAGAAAGAAGTCATTCTGGTGCTTCTTTGTATTTCTTGAATATTATTTGCTAAGCCATCAACTGAAAGTCTATCTTTAGTTTGAATTTCTCGAGTCATAGTTTGTCAGGATGTGTAAAAAATGGAGCTCTTTTTATATAGAGCATAAATGCTTGCCAATGGATTCTATATACAACCATCAGGGTGATAAATGGAAACCTGGAAATTGCTTTAACAAGACCTGCGTTTGAAAATGCACGCCTCTTTAAGTCAAGAGAAACATTAAAAACCTTTTCACCATCTTTAAAGTTTTTCATTTTTACATTTAGAGAGTCTTCAGGTTGTGAGAAAAACCACTCATAATCATGGTCCATCCCCCAAAAAGGACTTACATGTAGTTGTTTTTTTGGAGAGGCGATAAACCCCGTCCTAGTATTATTTTCTGTTTGCTCTTCAATAATGTAGGCATGCCTTTCTTTCCATGGTGTGTTTGTTACTTCAGCCATTATGGCCTCAACCTTTTGGTCTAAATCATCAAAACAGTAATAAAAACTTACTGGATTAAAACAATGCCCAAAGTACCTCAAGTGCGTCAGGAGTCTAATTGGCCCATTAAAAACTTTACCAGTTTTTTCATGAAGTGTTTTTCGAACCGCGCTATCTAATTCTAAGCCTGGGTCTCCATGGTAGTCCTTCCTTTTAAATGAAACAAGCGCAGGCTTATTAATGTTCCAAAGAAGTGATGGCTTCATCGTGGATGCTAAAGACGAGATATCAATATAGGCCATAAAAATTGGGTATGAAAAAAACCGCTTAAACGGGGTGTTTCGCTGATGACTAATGGTACCCCAATATAGTTGGTGATTTTTAGAGAGCATCATAAGGCCTTATCAAAAAAACTATAAACATCAAGGGCGCTGTTAACGCCATCCTCATGAAAACCATTACCCCAATATGCTCCACAATAAAAAGTGTTATTTACACCACTTATTTTATTCTTTTCTTTTTGTGCTTTAACGCCCTTGACCGTGAAAAGAGGATGATGGTAGACTAAAGTCTTAATTATTTTGCTTTTATCAACATCCCCATTACTATTTAGGGTTACTAAAAAATTAGTCTTCGACTTTAATGATTGCAAAATATTCATGTTATAGGTTAGCGTCACCGGCTTACTTTGATCACCGCTCAAAAGGTAGTTCCAACTAGACCATGTTATTTTCTTTTTAGGCAATATAGAAGAGTCTGTGTGCAGCAATGCCACATTTTTTTGATAAGGCAGGGAGCCTAAAATTTCAACCTCTTCTTCACTAGGATCCTCTAATAATGCCAATGCTTGATCACTGTGTGTTGCAAATATAACCTTATCAAACTGATGAGAGGCCTCATCCTTTCCATAAAAAACTTCAACACTATTTTTGCCCCTTATTACCTTGGAAACTGGGGTTGAAAGCAAAATTTTATTTTTAAATCCTGCAATTATTTTTGGTATGTATGCTTTTGAGCCGCCCTTAATTACGAACCATTGGGGACGATTAAATATTTGAAGTAGTCCATGGTTTTTGAAAAATCTAATATAAAAAACTGCTGGCATTTCTGTTGTTTTTTTCGCAGCTGTTGACCATATGGCAGCACCCATTGGAATTATATAGTTCTCAATAAAATTCTTATTAAATTTATGGTTAATCAAAAATTCATAGATTGTTGTTGACTCGTTTAAATTACTTAGTTTTGCCACTGAGATTCGATTAAATCTTAAAATGTCTTTGAGCATCATCAAGAAAGAAGGTCGAAATAGGTTGAGGCGTTGAGCAAATAAAGAATTTAGAGAGCCTCCAGAGTACTCTAGTTTTTGTCCTGGTGCCTTAACACTAAAACCCATAGAAGTTTTTTGCGTGTCAACTTTAAGTTTTTGAAGAAGCTTTATAAAGTTTGGATATGTGTTTTCATTGTAAACAATAAAGCCAGAATCAATCAGCCACTTCTTTTTATCTACCTCGATTTGATGGGTGTGGGTATGGCCGCCTATATAGTCATTAGCTTCCAAAATGGTAATATCGTGTTGTTTGTGAAGAAGATGAGCAGCTGTTAAGCCAGATATTCCGCTTCCAATAATAGCAATTTTCATAGTATAGAATCAATTATGTATTATAGAGCCCTCCTTATTAGGCTAGATACATATCATAACCAACATTTGGTCACAATTATTTTAAAAAAGCATAATTATAAAGGGTGTTTTTTTGAGTTGTATGTTTTTTTAGTGAATAGGGTGTAGATGCCTACCTATATAGGTAACTAGAGAAAATATGCTTTGCTTAATTCAAAAAAATATGGGATAATCGTTGCCTTTCAGCCAACATGAGCTGTAAGAAGGGCTAACTAAATCTTTATAAAGTTAGTATTTTAATGTATCACACAGAGCCCCAATATTAACCAGGGTGCCTTTTTAATAAGGTTGGTTAATAGGCAATGTGGAAGTCTTAACCCAGGAGAAAAATATGGCGAAAGCGTCAATGAAAAAAATGTTAGAGGCAGGTGTTCATTTTGGTCACAGGTCTCGTTTTTGGCATCCAAAAATGGAGCCTTTTATCTACGGGACACGAAATGGTGTTCACATAATTAATCTAGAAAAAACTCTACCACAATTCAATGATGTGCTCAACTTTGCAAGCAAAACTGCTGCTGCTGGAGGATCAATCCTTTTTGTTGGCACAAAGAGAGCTGCAAGCAACATTATTAAAGAAGAGGCAATTCGCTGTGGAATGCCTTATGTCAACCATCGCTGGCTAGGCGGCATGATGACAAATTATAAAACTATTAAGGCCTCTATTAAGCGCCTTAAGGACCTAGAGTTTCTTGCTGAAGAAAATTTTTCTCAGTTTACAAAAAAAGAAGCACTCATTATGACTAGAGAGCAAGAAAAGCTTGAACGAAGCCTTGGTGGAATTAAAGACTTAGGAAGCATTCCTGATGTTATTTTCGTAGTTGATATTGGCCATGAAAAGAACGCGGTTCGTGAAGCACATACTTTACAACTTCCAATTATCGGCGTTGTTGACACAAATCACAGTCCTGAAGGAATCGATTATGTTATAGCGGGAAATGATGACTCAATAAGAGCAATTGGTTATTATGCGAGAGAAATTGCTAATGCAATACTAGAGGCTAAAGCCTCAATTGTAGAAACCAAAGCTGCAGTTAAGAAATCTGCGCCTGCTGCTAAGACTGAAGCTGCTACTGAAGAAAAGAAGCCTGCTGCTAAGACTGAAGCTGCTACTGAAGAAAAGAAGCCTGCTGCTAAGACTGAAGCTGCTACTGAAGAAAAG
>Ga0209140_1000046_pt1 | contig 76157 bp, 84 predicted proteins | sample SaaInlV_120m_DNA_3_FD_184666 | JGI IMG/M metagenome (GOLD analysis project Ga0209140, IMG submission 184666) | Marine microbial communities from expanding oxygen minimum zones in the Saanich Inlet - Saanich Inlet SI073_LV_100m_DNA (SPAdes) (version 2) | ecosystem: Environmental > Aquatic >... | reverse complement strand
CTGTTGCAAACACGGGGTTAGTGCCATCTAAACTTTTTCCAATTAAGCTACCTAATCTTGTTAGGTGGTAATCAGCTCTGGTTTTTTGATCAGCTTGTGTTTTTGTTGAGGCGATAATTCTAGCGCCTAATTGTTGGAAATAGTCATTACCCAGCCAGCGGTGATCCTGACCACCAGTATTAATAACAATTTTAATCGGCTGGTCGGTAATTGTTTGAACAGCCTGGTGAAGCTCTTTAGCACCAAGATAACTTGCACCTGAATCAATTAATATCACACCCTCTTTGGTAACAATTACACCATGTGTGGAGTTATTGCCAAAATTTGAAGGTGAGCGTTGCGTGGTCTCACCTACTAAAGCGTAGACATTATCGGCCACTTTTTGCACTTCCAAAGAAGCGTGTGTAGCTACCATGGTAACAATTAATATTAAAAATAAACTTATCTTTTTCATCTTACTCTCCAAAAATTAAAAAATTAATAATGCCGCCAAAAGCTAAATAAAAAAGCGCAATAATCACCAGGACAAAGATAGGTTTTTGTATTAAGTTTAAGCGCTGAATGGGTGCTCTGGCTCTAGTCAAATCACAAACTTCACCCGGACAATGCTTTACTTTTTTGTCATGCACCAGGTTATAAACTTTGCAACCAGCACAAATACCAAAAACCGCCTCAAAAAACAACAAACCCAAGCATAGTGCGCAAGTCAAGATATTGATTGGGCCGCGAATCTCATTAAGCACCACCAAATAAAACATAATTGCCGCCAAAATAAAACCAAATGACCAGGCCCATCTTTTGGGAGCGGCATCGGTATATTCAGGCTTCTGATTATTAACCACCCAGCGCCCTAAGACCATGGAGGGTGAATACTTAGGATTGATGAAAATACGAATAAAAAAATCAAACAAAAAAACCGATACCATTAGCTTGGTAGGTTCGTTATTACCCGTCAAAAAACCACTCATAAATGCCATAAACGCAAACAAAAACACAATGCCTGCAGCTGCTCGGACCTCGCGCTCGTTAAACATGAGCCCATCATAGCCTTCAACCCTTTCCCCAAATGCGAACATGAAGCCTCTTCTATTTTTTGTATAATTTAATATTGTACACGACTTGTTTTGAAAACAATATGATTCAAATCATACTGTTAACTTAGTGTGATACTTCCTTCTTGCTTGCTGACTTTCCCCTCATTTTCCAGTGAGGTTAAGTTTCGATAAAGCGTTTCATGGGCCAGTCCGATTTTCTGTGCCAAGTCTAGTAGTGAATATGAATAGTAAAAAACGCCATCTTGTGCTTCATAGCTTAAAAAAGCCATAATCCTATCTTTGGCACTATAAATACTTTTAATTTCACCTAGAAGACGAAGATCTCGAATTTGCCCTGTTAGCTCTTTTATTAACATCATCATAGATTCTGGATTTTGATTTAGCAACTCCAGGATGCCACTCTTATCAAATTTAAGCAATTCAACAACACTATCAGCAACACAATGACAATGGTATTCGCTTGAAAATAAAGAAGCCTCAGCAAATGATTCTCCCGCATAAGCAGTGTGAATGACCAAAGAATTTCCTTCAATATTCTCCCTAATCAATTTAACTCTACCAGACAATACAACATATAAAGAATCTACAACATCGCTCTGAGTAAAAACTCGATCACCCTTATTAAAAGTATGCTTCTTACCTTTTGCATCATGGCTAATTACATCTAAAAACATATCTATTACAACGCCTGTCCACAAGCCCAGCCTGATGACCAAGCCCATTGGAAGTTATAACCACCTAGCCAGCCGGTGACATCAACCGTTTCACCAATAAAGTAAAGCCCAGGTTGTTTACTTGATTCTAGGGTTTTGGAAGATAATTCATTAGTGGCAATGCCGCCTGTACAAACCTCAGCGGTGCGCAAACCTTCAGTGCCACTAGGTGTTAGCATCCAATGATTCAGGCAATAACCAAACGCTTTAAGATCGTGTTGTTTGATTTCACCTAGTGTCATATCAGCTAATGCTTTTGCACTTAACGTATTAGCTAAGCGTTCAGCAAGTCGCTTGGGGAAAAATTCAGCCAAAATTGTTTTAAGCTCCGCCTTACCTCGTTGTTGTTGTTTGTTTAGTAAATATTCGCTGGCATCCAAATCAGGCAAAAGATCAATAATAATATAATCTCCTTTACTCCAGTAGGAAGAAATTTGCAAAATAGCCGGGCCACTCAAGCCTCGATGAGTGATGAGCAACTGCTCTCTAAAATTGGCGTGATTACAACTAACAACCGCCTCTAGAGAAAGCCCAGAGAGATCTTTAAAATACTTGTCAATATCATATTGATGAAAAGTAAATGGCACCAAGCCAGGTTTAAAAGCAACTGATTTCAAACCAAATTGTTTGGCGATTTGCAAGCCGAAATCACTTGCACCCATTTTTGGGATACTAGGGCCACCTGTAGCAACAACCAATGATTCTGCTTTAAAACCACCTTGGTTTGATTGAATTGTATAGTTTGAATCAAATTCAATCTGACCAATTTCACAAGCCAAAATAATATCCACTTGCTCACCTTCATCGAGCAACATTCTAAGCACTGCGCCGGATTTTTGATCACAAAACAATTGACCCAAAGTTTTTTCTGTCCAGCTCAAATGATGGCTTTCTAATAAGGCTATAAAATCCCATTGAGTGTAGCGTGATAAGGCAGATTTGCAAAAATGCGGGTTGTTTGAAACGTAGGCCTCGGGCTCAATAAAGAGGTTGGTAAAATTACATTTTCCACCGCCAGATATGAGGATTTTCTTACCCGCCTTACTGGCCTTATCCAAAATAGCCACACTGCGACCACGTTTAGCCGCTTGTGCAGCGCACATCAAACCTGCAGCACCTGCACCAATAATAATAACGTCGTATTGTTTCAAAAGAACTCGCTGATGGTATTGATAATCACAGGTGAATCCCACTCAAGCGCACCGCGATAGGCGTAGCGAATGATGCCGTTTTTATCCAGTAAAAAATTAGACGGATAAGCATACACACCCCAATCTTGTACGGCTTTGCCGGAGCTGTCTAATAAGATTGGCAAGTCAAACTTTACTTTTTTCTTGAATTCATTAATTTCACGTGCTGACTCACCAACGTTCACAGTGATAATTTTAAAATTTTGGTGTTTTAACTGTTCGCCTAACCTAACCAATGAGGGAATCTCTTTGATACAAGGCTTGCACCAACTTGCCCAAAAATTTAACAAAATGACAGTGTCTTTATAATCACTCAGATTAACTTTTTGACCTTTTAAGTCTTTCAATTGCAATACAATACTACGCTTACCCTTATACGGCTTGAGTGTTGGCTCACTCAAAGCATACTTGGGCTTGATATGCGTAGACTTTGATAAAGCTATCGGAGCTATTGGACGCACACTTGAGAGTAGAGCAGATGCTTGTATGTATGTATTACCCAAATCTGTCTTTGCTTTTAAATCTGCTTGTGTTAAATCTTCCTCATTACGCATATGAAACCCGCCACGCACACCTTCTAACCGATGCACAAAAACCGAACTACCGCCAGATTTTAGAGTTTTTAATATTTCTTTAGAGCGAAAATATTTGGTACCATACTGTGGCAAAACCATATAAATAGGCAAGTTGCTCGCTTTGGCGATATCAACATAATCTGCCTTGACACCCAACGCAGGCGCACCTTTAATTAAATGCGGAGAATGAAAAATATGACCTTTTAAATAATCATCACCAGGGTGTTGGGATTGCCATTGGTAAGCCGCCTTGAGCGCTAGCTGAGCACCTCGACCAGAGGTGACAAAAAATAATTGCTTAAAGCCCTTGTCTTGCGTTAGGCTAATTAGCTCCACCAAATCATCGATATTAAACTTATCTATACTACTACGATGCCTGGGTACCATATAGCTGGCGTGCAAATCTAGCACCCAGACGTCGCGCTCATCAAAAGCCAGCTGTTGTGCGGTAGCAATATGACCTTTGCCAAAGCCACGCTCTGATGGTAAATAAAGGTATAAGGTATTACCCTCAGAATTAAAAGTGTCCACCATAAGCACTTCGCCAGAGCTAAGCTCGATTTCTATTTTATCGTCGGCAATAAGTGCTGAGGACAAAAACAGGGTAATGATGAATAGCCACTTCATGAGTGATTATACATATCCAAAATATAATACAAAATAACTCCTTCAGATGAGCGCGAAGGACCCAAAACCTTAGCGGCGTATAAGTGATTTTTAGGGTCTGATTTTTCTACTGCTTGCTCAAGATTTTCAACGATTTCAACATTGTTAGCAGGAACGCGCTCTCGCTTAACACGAGGAATACGCACCACAGCATACTGCTCTGTAACAACTTTAACGCTCGGATGTGGATCTAGCGAATAACCTCTCATGGTTCTTTGGTGATGATCCTTGATCCGCAGACTTGATTGGACGGTACAGCGACGTGAATTTTGGCGGGTAGTGATAGCTCCATTGCATCAACACGATGAATGAATTCTACCTGATCAACACCACCGCCAATCATTTCATTAAAGGTTTTTTCCTCCCAAATAGAGCTTACTGTGCGTCCGCCATAGTCATGCGCAGGATAAACCAAGGTAGCCTCGGGAAGAGTAAACAAATATTGAATGGCGTTGTACAGTTTTTTAGCTGAGCCGCCTTGAAAATCACAACGCCCACAACTGCGAATCAACAAAGCATCTCCAGTGAATACCTTGTCATCAATCACGTATGACATGCAGCCGTCAGTATGCCCTGGTGTTGACAGCGCTTTAATTTGATATTTTCCAAATGCCAAGCTTTCGCCGTCCTTGATTAAAATGTCTGCACAAGTCACTGAATTGGCACTACCTAGTACAATTTGCGCCTGACTAAAACGATCCTTCAGCGGGCAAGAGCTGGTAATGTGGTCTGCATGTACATGAGTTTCAATAATGTATTTAAGATCCAAACCTAACTCTTCAATTAGGCCAATATCTCTTTGTTTGGTTTCACTCACTGCATCGATAATTACTGCCTCTTTGGTTTGAGAGTCAGCTAGTAAATATGTGTAGGTGGAGCTTTCTTTTTCAAATAAAGGTCTGAAAATTAAACTCATGGTAACACTTTTTTAAACGGCTTCACAATAACGCTTGCGTATGCGCCTGACGCCATATACGGATCTGCATCTGCCCAAGCTTGGGCGTCTGCTAAACATTCAAATTCTGCCACCACCAGTGAGCCAGTAAAGCCTGCCTCGCCAGGATCAACATTATCAATAGCTGGATGCGGCCCTGCCAGGATTAATCGACCTTCATTTTTTAAAGCATTCAAACGCTCAATATGCGCTGGACGCACGGACAATCTCTTTTCTAATGAGTCCTCTACATCTTGTGAAATGACAGCATACAGCATTTAAATTCTCCTTATATATCCAGTATATCTTGCATCGAATACAAGCCTGCAGACTTATCTTTTAACCAAGCTGATGCTCGAACAGCGCCATTGGCAAAAGTCATGCGTGATGAGGCTTTGTGGGTAATTTCCACGCGCTCACCTTCCATAAAAAAGCTCACTGTATGCTCACCCACCACATCGCCACCTCGAATAGTGGAAAAGCCTATGGTTTGACGATCGCGTGGCTCTTCAATACCTTCACGACCATACACTGCACATTTGGACAAATCTCGCCCTAGAGCATTAGCTACCACTTCACCCATTTTAAGTGCGGTGCCCGAGGGTGCGTCCACCTTATGGCGATGATGCGCCTCAACAATTTCAATATCAGAATCTTCACCAATTACCTTGGCTGCCATCTCTAGCAATTTAAGCGATAAATTGACACCCACACTCATGTTCGGTGCAAATACTACTGGGATTTCTTGAGCGGCATTATTGATTATCTCAAGCCCAGCATCATCAAAACCTGTGGTGCCAATCACAATCGCTTTGCCCGCCTGTTTACAAACTTTAAGATACTCTAGCGTTGCCTCAGGCCTGGTAAAGTCAATCACTACGTCAAACTGATTGATCACGGCACTTAGCTCATCACCCTTATCCAGGGTTACCCCTAGTGCCACCTTATCATTTTGATGAATAGATTCAATAATAGTTTGCCCCATACGACCTGAAGCGCCAACCACTGCAATTTTTATCATGTTTTTCTCTGTCAATTAATTGATTAGACTCACTTACTCTGGTCTAACTCTTAAATATACTGGATATTTAAAGTTGCCTTTGTTGGTGAAGCCGTAGTATTTAAAGGTAATTTTACTACCAATAGCGGGTGGATTAGCCCTGTCTTTATCTTTAAAGCCTGAGCCAATTTTTAGCTGTTTTCCAGCACTTGTCTGGCAAAGCACAGAACCCATCAAGCCTTTATATTTGCCCTTGCCGGGTAATATGCCTAGTACCGTGCATTCAGTATCAAAATATTTTTTCACTTTTAGTGCTGATGATAACCGACCCGTTTGATACAAGGTATCAGGATTTCTCACCACCACACCCTCGCCCTTGTTACCAACCACCTCTTTTAAAAATTCAGCAAGCTGAGTCTTGGTATTGATCTGTGTTTGTGGGATGATTTGAATATTTGAATTTGGATTTTTGTATAAATATGCTCGTAAAACGTCCAATCTTTTAAGTAGTCCACCTGGCTGATTGGGTACTTCAAAAATATTGTGAGTAATCTGTTTCCAGCGATCATCTGGTAATTGCGTACGCACAATGGAGGAAACATTCTCAAAATCATCGCGCTTTGTCCACAGCTCCCCATCTATAGCAAACGGTGGATACTGTTGAACAAACCACAGGGGTGGATTAAGTTTGTAACCGCCTCGAGTGAGTAATTCTTGTCCGTTCCAAAATCCACGAACACCATCAAGCTTTTCGCTCATAACCCAACCAACAACCTCTTTAGAATCGTCATAAGTTTTAAGTAAAAATAGGTCTGGCTTGTTAGCCAAACCTGCAAAGGAACCCAACATTACCGTGATCAATAAAATAACTCTATTAATCACGGCAGCACTCATTATGTCAGCTGATCTTCTAGGAAGCCGTTTTTCTTGGTGATATTATCAATATCTTGCAAGGCTTTTAACATGTCAGCCATTTTGTCAATAGGGATCATGTTTGGCCCGTCACTTAGCGCCACTTCCGGATTTGGGTGAGTTTCCATGAAAAATCCTGACACACCTACAGCAGCGGCAGCTCGTGCTAATACTGGCACCATTTCTCTTTGCCCGCCCGAGGTTAAGCCGTTACCACCAGGTTGTTGTACAGAGTGTGTAGCATCAAACACCACAGGCTGTCCGGTTGAACGCATGGTTGATAAGCCGCGCATGTCAGACACCAGCGTGTTGTAACCAAATGAAGTGCCACGATCACAAATGGTAATTTGTTGATTGCCTGTTTCAAAGGCCTTATCCACCACATTTTGCATATCCCACGGCGCCTGGAATTGGCCTTTTTTAATGTTAACGGGAATACCCTGCTTACAAACATTTTGGATAAAATTAGTTTGACGTACTAAAAATGCTGGTGTTTGCATCATATCTACCACATCAGCCACCTCATCAAGTGGTGTGTCTTCGTGTACATCAGTCAACACAGGGATGCCTATCTCATCTTTAACTTTTTGCAAAATTCGTAAACCCTCTTCAACACCTAATCCTCTAAAGCTTCCTGTACTAGAGCGGTTTGCTTTATCGTACGAAGATTTATAAATAAAATTAATACCCAATGCTTCAGTTACTTTTTTTAGTGTTTCTGCTGTTTCCATAGCCAGTGATTCAGATTCAATCACGCAAGGACCTGCAATTAAGAAAAAAGGTTGGTCGATGCCGATTTCAAAATCTAATAATTTCATACTATTCACATGGGTTAATAATTGATAAGGTTAATTATAAGCCAAACAATTACATTAAAATATCCAATCATGACAAATACACCTGATATTCTCAAAAAAATTATTGCTCGAAAGGAGCAAGAAATCAAGGATGCTCTTGAGCTAACTTCCTATGACAAAATGATGGAAACCGCTTATGAAGATCGCACAACACGTGATTTTTATCAAGCACTAAAGGATAAGACTGATCTTAAGCAAAATGCCATTATTGCTGAAATTAAAAAAGCATCTCCTTCAAAAGGCATTTTACGGGAAAACTTTAACCCTGCTGAAATTGCCAAAAGCTATGCCAAACATGGTGCTGCTTGTCTATCGGTTTTAACTGATAAAGACTTTTTTCAAGGGGATGATAAATACGTAGCCGAAGTAAGATCAGCGGTCACCCTGCCGGTTTTGCGCAAAGAGTTTATTATCGAGCCCTACCAAGTGTTTCAGTCTCGCGTTTTAGGCGCTGATTGTATTTTGCTCATTGCAGCTTGTTTAGAAGATCAAAGAATGGAGGATTTAGCCATGCTGGCCATCTCTTGCCACATGGATGTTTTGATTGAAGTGCACAACCTTGAAGAATTAAAGCGCGTACAAGCATTACGCCTACCAATGGTTGGCATTAACAATCGAAATCTAAGAACATTTGATGTTACCCTGCAAACAACCATTGATCTTCTGGATGCAATAGATGATGACACTTTGGTGATTACTGAGAGCGGCATTTTAGGCGCGCAAGATGTAAAACTCATGCAAGAACATGATATTCATGCATTTTTAGTGGGTGAAGCATTCATGCGTCAAGATAACCCTGGCCAAGCGCTAGAAGATATTTTTGCTTAACACAATACAAGGACACTCACAATGAACACAACAGTTAGATGGATTGATGGCATGATGATGGTAGGTGAATCGGCCAGTGGCCATGCGATTGTTATGGATGGCCCTGAAACCTTAGGCGGTAAAAACCTCGGCATTAGGCCAATGGAAATGCTACTTTTGGGCATGGGTGGCTGCACTACTATTGATGTCATGTCCATGCTTAAAAAAATGCGCGAAGAAGTACGCAATTGTCGGGTTGAAATATCGGCTGAGCGTTCTGATGAACACCCAAAAGTATTTACTAAAATTCACCTGCATTTTATCCTGGAAGGCGAAAACCTAGATGAGAAGAAAATAGCCAAAGCTGTTAGTTTATCGGCAGAAAAATACTGCTCTGCTTCTATCATGCTTGGAAAAACAGCCGTTGTTACTCATGATTTTGAAACCCATGCATAATAACTGGGGCTGGCTTGGTACAGTCACTGGCATTATTGGCGGCCTTATGGTGGCGCTTAATTTTGAATATTCAAAATTTGGCTATATATTTTTCATGGTATCTGCCATTAGTTGGATCATACAAGGCTCGAGAAATAACGACAAATCATTAGTATTATTAAACACTGTCTTTGTTTGTGTTAACAGTTTAGGACTTTATCGTTGGTTCTCTTAACAGTAAGCTACAAACTATTTTTAGCACTAATCCTGTTATTAAATTTTCGGGTTGTTGCAGAGGGCAAGCCCACTACCACTGACGTTATCGATATTTCCAGCGAAATAGAGGTTATTGATACTGAGATTCTTGATCTTGAAGTTAGCTACGAAATGGGAGAAAGCATGTTTGATATTAATGCCGAAGCGACCGATATCTCTAACGAATTGCTTTATCACGAATATCAGCTTGGCACGCCTAAAGATGAAAGTAGCCGATGGAATGAGTCTGAGCAGATGATCTTGGATGCAAAAATCAAACTACAAGCCCTACAAGAAAAAATTAAACTCGAAGGCGACTGGGGTCAACTACGTTTTCGAGTGATTGACTTTAAGGGCGAAGATCCTGGACAATTAAAGCTCAGATACAACTACGGATTTTAAAACTATCCCTTTAAAATATTTAGCGTATAATATTTTTTTTTACGGAGAGTTGGCCGAGTGGCTGAAGGCGCGCCCCTGCTAAGGGTGTAAAGGGTTTATCCCCTTTCGAGGGTTCAAATCCCTCACTCTCCGCCACAAATTCCCTTTAGTAGTAGTATCTGTAGAGCCTACCAACTAAAATCTTAACTATGTTTTTTTCATCACATCTTTATTTTTTGGTGCAAATTTCCGCACATCATTTAGATGATCAGGTGACAAATGTGCGCACTTCAATGTCGTTACTAAAGTGCTATGACCTAGTGCTTTCTGTAGACTTAAAACATCACCACCATTCATAATAAAATGACTGGCAAAGGTGTGTCTCAATATATGGGTGCTTTGACCTTCATTTTTTTTACCCCTACCTTGAGTAATTGTGCTATTTGGATTTTCCCCAATTGTTGTTCATCTCATTATGATCAAACAAAACCCTTGCCTTGCTATTGAGCCACCCTTTCAATAGGGTTAATACTATGGTAATTCTCAACATTGCAATTAGTTAGATCGAAGCTATCTTGTAAATTCAACCAATACTGTGGCGAGTTATCAAAATACTTGCCGAGTCTTATCGCTGTATCGCTAGTAATAGATCTACTACCTTTTAATATCTCACTAATACGAGTCTGCTGCACAAAGATATCTTTAGATAAACGGTAGGCTGTTATATTGTAATCATCCAATAACTCTTGTAAGAATTCACCTGGATGGAAGTTATTTTTAATCATAATTTTTTCCTATTTAATGGTAATCAATAATTTCAATATCATAGGAATTGCTGCCTTTGAAAATAAAACATACTCTGTACTGTTGGTTAATTCTCACACTACTCTGCCCTTTTCTATTACCAGATAAATTCTCTAAGTGATTTGATGATGGCAAACGCAAATCATCTAAACAAGTAGCATTATCTATTTGTATTAATCTCATTAATGCTCTCCTGCTAATCTGACCAGGAATTGACTTATGATTTCCATCAGTTGCAAATTTTTCAGTTTTTTTATCAGCGTAACTTTTTATCATATTTTGTTATATAGTATCGTAGTACGATACTATTCTCAAGTGACACCATCCAACTTTATTTATTATTAACCAACTATACACCCATACCTTTAATGAAAAGTAGCTCAAGTTTGTTGGCATCTTTAATGCAATAGATACAAACCAGCATACTTTGTATGCATATAAAAATTCTTATATAGTAATATTTAACTATATAATACTTTCATCTCAAGATTCAAACTTTTCACTCCATATCATTATTAAATAATCAAATTTATGACTGACACACCATTAGTAATTGCAGGAAAAACTTATAACTCTCGCTTATTAGTTGGTTCAGGAAAATATAAAGATTTGACTGAAACAAAACTCGCAACTGATGCAGCCGAGGCGGATATTATTACGGTTGCTATTCGTCGTACCAACATCGGTCAAGATGAAAACGAGCCAAATTTGCTTGATGTTATCACCCCTGACAAATACACTATTTTGCCAAATACGGCTGGCTGCTACACAGCCAAAGATGCAGTGCGTACTTGCCAATTAGCACGTGAGCTTTTAGGTGGTCATACTTTGGTTAAGCTTGAGGTTTTGGGTGATGAAAAAACACTATACCCAAATGTTGTAGAAACACTGGCTGCTGCACAAACCTTGGTTGACGATGGATTTGACGTAATGGTTTACACCAGCGATGATCCAATTATTGCTAAAGAATTAGAAAATATCGGCTGTTGTGCAGTGATGCCACTTGCTTCACTCATTGGCTCAGGCCAAGGCATTGCCAACCCAGCAAACATTAAGCTTATTAAAGAGCAGGCCAGTGTGCCGGTATTGGTTGATGCCGGTATTGGTTGCGCCTCGGACGCCGCCAAAGCTATGGAGCTTGGTTGTGATGGCGTGCTGATGAACTCAGCAATTGCCAATGCACAAGATCCAGCTTTAATGGCTAGTGCAATGAAACACGCGGTGATTGCAGGTCGTGAATCTTTTCTAGCAGGCAGAATGATGAAGAAAGCCTTTGCTTCTGCTTCATCACCAATGGAAAACTTAATCTAAGAAGTTTTCTTCCTGTTTTTCTTCAACTTCTTCTTTAGGTTTTTTAGTTCTTTTACCTGGCTTGGCGAGCACTTCTAAGAAAAAAGTTTCCAACCCTTCTGTATCTGCTTCAGAAATAACTTTGTTAATTTCTGAAACATGGATCGTATCGCAAGACGCTTCATTTGCACCAAAACGACAATCAAAATCCCAAAAATCTACATCTTCAGGTAGTGTCTTATTACGCTCACGCTTGATGTATTTTTTAAGCTCGTACTTAATGGCTTCTGCCACGCGAGGTCTTTGCTTTTTTGGATGTGAGAAGCTGAATGTTTTTTTCATGGGATTTAAAGTCAATAATTAATGCGCCTATTATACGTATTAACTACTGCCACCAGAAAAGCTAAGTAAAAATCTTAAAATTTAGCATTAGGGATTGGATGATTATCAACTACAAAGTCAATATCCTTATCCCCTCTACCACTTAGATTAATCAAAATCGTCTCATCTTTGTTCATAGTTTTAGCTATTTTCATGGCATAAGCAACTGCATGAGCAGATTCCAACGCTGGAATAATTCCCTCTAACTGGGACAAAGCATAAAAAGCATCAACCGCTTCTTTATCATCACACAGGCCAACTGATGTTCTACCAGTTTGACTTAAATAAGCCTGCTCTGGGCCAACTGAAGGATAATCAATACCCGAACCAATTGAATAAACTGGTGCTGGATCACCGTTCTTATCTTTAAGCATAATGGAGTTAAATCCGTGCATAACACCCTCTTCACCATAAGTAAGACTCGCCGCATGATCGCCTAGCTTACTACCTCTTCCTAGAGGCTCAACACCCACCAGTTCAACTTCTTTATCGTCAATAAAACCAGCAAATATACCCATGGCATTTGAGCCGCCACCTACACAAGCGACCACCTTATTTGGTAATTTCCCCTCATGCTCGTCAAATTGATCCTTTGCCTCAAATCCAACTACTGACTGAAAATCCCTCACCATCATCGGGAATGGATGTGGGCCAACCACCGAACCAATACAATAAATAGAGTCTTGATATTCTTCTATGTAAGCGCCAAATGCCGAATCTACAGCCTCTTTTAAAGTTTTTAAACCCTCGGTAACTGTCACCACTTTGGCACCAAGAATTTTCATTCTTACCACATTAGGGTGCTCTTTCTCAACGTCAACTTCACCCATGTGAATTTCACACTCCAGCCCAAAATATGCAGCTGCTGTTGCAAGCGCAACGCCGTGCTGGCCTGCGCCAGTTTCAGCAATAACTTTTCTCTTGCCTAAATGTTTTGCCAAAATAACCTCGGCCATACAATGATTAAGCTTGTGTGCACCGGTATGATTAAGATCTTCACGCTTTAGATAAATTTTTGCACCGCCGCAATGTTCTGTTAAGTTCTTAGCAAAGGAAACCGGTGTTGGGCGCCCTTGAAAATGCTTGCGAACGTATCTTAATTCATCAATAAACTCCTTGGAGTTTTTAATATTGTTATATGCCTCGGTGATTTCAGCAAAAGGCGTCTCTAGCATTGGCGGAATAAATGATCCGCCAAATTTTCCAAAAAAACCATTTTCATCTGGATGCGAATCTAAATAAGAGTTAGACATATCTACCTTCAAGTTAATTAATAAAAGTCAAATAATACCCATATTAAAAGTATGCATAACACAAATTTAGCAATTATTGACTCTGCTCAAAAAAGATGCGTTTATCAATATCTATTGTTAATTATCGTTAAAATAATGATCATGGATTTTTCAACCAAGCTTACTAAGTTAAAACAAAACCACCTTTATCGCTCAAGAAAGGTGTCTGAAAATGCGCAAGGCACCCAGCTGATTGTTAATGGAAAATCAGTACTTAATTTTTGCTCAAATGACTATCTGTCATTGGCCAATCATGCCCAAGTTAAAGAAGCATTAAAGCAAGGTGTTGATAAGTATGGCGTTGGATCTGGTGCCTCGCATTTGGTGAGTGGGCATTCATCAGCACATCATGACCTAGAAGAGGCTTTAGCTGATTACACAGGGCAAGATCGAGCTTTGTTATTTTCAACGGGATACACGGCAAATTTGGGCATTTTTTCCGCTCTTAAAGATGAGCTGGATTGGGTGTTACAAGACAAACTCAATCACGCTTCATTGATCGATGGAAATCAGCTAATTGGTCTACCCATTCAACGCTATTTACATAATGACATCGCCTCATTAAAGAGAAAAATCGCCAAACAAACAGGTGCAGGCATGATTGTGACTGACACCGTGTTTAGTATGGATGGCGATCGTGCAAATATCGATGATTTGCAAAAAATCGCAAATTTTTCCAATGCAATTTTAATGCAAGATGATGCGCACGGCTTTGGCGTATTTAAACCCAATATTCCACAAAATTCAATTTATATGGCCACGTTGGGCAAAGCTGCGGGCACTATGGGGGCTTTTGTGGCTGGAAATGAAGATTTTATTGAATTTTTGATCCAAAAATCACGTCCTTACATCTACACAACAGCAATGTCGCCAGCAATTTGTGTGGCCACGCTAAAAAGCCTGGAACTGATTAAAAAAGGTGAGCAAAAAGCTAAATTACGCGCCAATATTGATTTTTTCCGAAATTTTTCAACTGCTTTAGGATTGCCAATCGAGGCGTCCAACTCAGCCATTCAGCCACTAATTATTGGTGAAAGTGAAAAAGCCTTAAAAATTAGCCAAACCCTATTTAATCAGGGTTTTTATGTTAGCGCGATTCGCCCACCCACTGTGCCAAAAAATACCGCACGCCTACGAATCACACTAAGTGCCGACCATACTCAATCTCAAATTGAGCAACTACTGAATAAAATTAAGCATGCTTTACACTAGTACCACCGGCACTGGAAAAGACTTAGTTTTACTGCACGGCTGGGGGTTTAATGCTGATCTGTTTAACACTTTAATTGAAAAATACCAAAACCAGTATCGCATCACCAAAATTGACTTACCCGGACACGGTAGAAGCAAAGATGTCGCAGGCGGAATAGATGAATGGTGTGATGAAATTATTAAAATTTTGCCAAAAAATCCAATTTTACTAGGTTGGTCATTAGGTGGCTTACTGGCCATTAATATTGCCACCAAAATTCAACTGTCAAGGCTTATATTAATAGCCTCCAGCCCAAACTTTGTCCAAAATAAAAACTGGACATATGGCATAGATGCAGATAATTTCAGGCAATTTTCTAATACACTAGAGCTTAACCTTGCCAAAGGCTTGAAGCGTTTTGTTAGCTTACAAACCAAAGACAAATCACAACTTAAAAGTCTTAATCAGTCCATTGATACACTGCCCGCTTCAACTATGGCACTCAATCAAGGCTTAGATATACTACTCACCACTGATTTAAGCAAGCAATTACTCGCTCTAAAAATTGATAAAAAAGTTATTTTGGGTAATAAAGACGCTCTGATACCAAGAAAAATCCAGACCTGGTATCAACTCAATAATATCCAAACTCTAATGTTAGACACTGGTCATCTGCCGTTTTTGGATAATGAGTTTTCACTATGAATATTACTAAATCCATTGCGCCCATGCTATTTACTGTTTTTATTCCATTCTGGTTAGCGCTAGCAATAAGCCCACTTTATAGAGATATTTGGATTGCAGAAAACATAATTTTGATAACTTGCTTGTATTTTTTAATCACCGGATATACAAGGTTTCACTTTACCAACACCTCTTATTATCTAATTTTTAGTTTCTGTATATTGCAAACCATTGGTGCGCATTATAGTTATGCTGAGGTGCCACTTGGATTTTGGGCTGCAGATATATTTGACCTAAATCGCAATCATTTTGACCGTTTGGTACACTTTGCTTTTGGTTTTTTGATTGTCTTACCATTCAAAGAAGTGTTTGCTAGATTTGCAACATTTGCCAATAAGAAAACTGAGTATTTTGTGCTAATTATAATCTTTATCGGTATTGGCGAATGTTATGAAATTATCGAGTGGTGGTATTCAATTTTATTTGAACAAGATATACAAGAAAATGCATTTCTTGGCTCACAAGGCGACATATGGGATGCAGAAAAAGATGTGCTTCTATCTGGTATAGGCGCATGGCTTTACCTATATTTTTTTACTAAAGTTAAAGGTGATCATTGTTAAGATCATGGTCTATTTTTTTGTGAATCCAGTCGACATACGTAGCCATCAGCATCACCATAGTCAATAAAATTCCAATATCGATCATGTGGGTTTTTCACCTTTCTTGCATGCTTTATAGGGCAAAAATATTGTTCTGTTATAGAGGCTATTTCACCCACATAGCCCAACAAGCCATTTGCATAGCCACAATACATACAGCCAATTTTTTCAATAGTATTGAGATAACCAAGCTTGTGTCGATCAATCGCAATATAGTCACTCCTTTTAATCTTTTGAACTTTGTAAACTGGAAAGCAAATAGCTTGGTATAAAGATACAAATAGATCCAATAAAAGCAGTGGCACGATCAATATATAAATAAGCGGTGCGGTAATTATAGTTAATGGATTAGCATTAAATAAATAACGCAAACTCCTTGTTTTTAGCTTTTTATGGGCTTTTAGCAAAACCCTTTCAAAGATAATCCGTCTTTTATTAAATTGATAATTAAATTGTTTTCGCTTGGATTCAACATCCGTTTCTAAATTTTTCTTAATTTGGTTAAATTGATCAATAAGATCTTGAATGGCAGAATTTGGCATAATTAATCAACAGTTAAAATGAATAATACTTTGATTTTAACCGACTATATCAACCCCATTACTATCTATATAGATGCTATTTGAGTATAATTTCCATAAAGTTATAAACCTTGGAGAAAGCGATGAGTGCAGTTGTTGGTGTTATTATGGGGTCAAAATCAGATTGGCCAACCATGAAAAATACAATTGATATGTTGGAAGAATTTGGCGTGGCTTATGAGGTACAGGTAGTTTCTGCACACCGCACACCCGATCTAATGTTTGACTATGCCTCAAGTGCACTTGATCGCGGCCTTAAAGTGATTATTGCTGGTGCTGGTGGCGCTGCACATCTACCTGGCATGGTGGCAGCTAAAACCATTGTTCCTGTACTCGGTGTGCCGGTGCAATCACGCGCACTCAGCGGACAAGACTCTTTACTTTCTATTGCTCAAATGCCAGGTGGCATTCCAGTTGGTACTTTGGCGATTGGCGAGGCAGGTGCAAAAAATGCTGGCATTTTAGCTGCACAAATTATTGCCAACGAAGACACATCTGTTCGAGACAAGGTGGTAGCTTTTAGAGCCAAGCAAACACAAGATGTTCTTGATAATCCAAACCCGCAAATTTAACCAATGAAAATAGGTATTTTAGGCGCAGGCCAGCTTGGCAGAATGATGGCTATTTCAGGCTATCCTTTAAATCATCAATTTGGGTTTTCTGGCCATTCAAACGATGAGCCTTCTGCTTTATTAGGGCATATGTTTGCCCTAGAGAACAACGCCGATAATATCGAATCATTAGCTGCTTTTGCTGATGTAATTACTTACGAAAGCGAAAATACAGATGTTGAAATTGTAAGAGAGTTAAACAAAGATATTCCTGTTTATCCTGGTGAAAAATCTCTATTCACTACACAGCATCGCGGTCGTGAAAAAGCTTTATTTGATAAGCTAAATATTCCTTGCGCACCTTACAAGATGGTTAATACACTAAATGATCTTAGGCAAGCTGTTAGCCAAATTGGGCTCCCAGCCATCTTAAAAACAGCCACTGAGGGCTATGATGGCAAAGGACAATTCTTAATGCGTAGTGAGGATCAGCTTCAAGAAGCTTTTGACAGTATGAATGGGGTTGAGTCGATTCTAGAGGGTTTTGTAAATTTTAAACGCGAGCTGTCATTAATTGCCGTGCGCGGCATTGATGATGACCACAAATACTACCCTTTGGTTGAAAACACACATCATGACGGCATTTTAAGATTAACCATTGCACCCGCTCAAGCGATTGACCCAAAGGTGCAAAAAATTGCCGAACACTACATGCAAATCTTGCTCGATGAAATGGATCACGTAGGTGTTTTAACCATTGAATTATTTGAAACGGACAGTGGCTTAGTGGTGAATGAGATGGCACCACGCGTACATAACTCTGGGCATTGGAGTATTGAAGGTGCCAATACTTCTCAGTTTGAAAATCACATTCGTGCGATTACAGGGATGCCGCTTGGTGACACATCACCCGTTCACAACTTCAGCGCCATGATTAATATTATTGGCGAATTGGGTCCAACTGATATTGCTCTAAAAATGGCTAACGCACACCTGCATTTATATGACAAATCAGAACGTAAAAATAGAAAGCTTGGTCATATTAATATTATTGCCAACTCTCAAGAAGAGCTTGATAACAGCATCAAGCAATTAAAAGACTTTTTACCTAAATAACAGCACAAGGATTTACACCATGTCAGAACAATACAATTGGCCTTCATCAATGCTTTACCACCCAACAGGCGACCCAATTAGCATTAAGCCTATTGACAACAATGAATCATTCGGCACTGACGAGTTGGAAACTTTTATTGGGGGTCCAATTGGTCATATCAAACTTGATAACGGCATGCTGGTAATTAATGATCAAGGCAAGGAAATGAACCTACCTCTTAATGATATGGCCAGCAAAAATGGCTATTCTTTATACGGAAATCTGATTTTTGTACCAAAAATTATTCAGGCCGATCCGGTCAAATTTGACATTAAAAACCTATAGTTTTAATTAGCCAAACTCTTTTTCAAGATAAGTTTTAATATCTGCCGACTCAAACATCCAGGTAACCTTGCCGTTGTCTGTAATTTTTAAACAAGGCACCTGAACTTTGCCAGCCTCCTTTAGCAACTCTTCACGGTATTTACCACCTCGTGTTTGTGCATCACGAGTAACAATTTTAATATTTAAGCCTCTAATAACTCTTCTACTCATAATGCAAAATGGGCAAGGGAAAAATTGATACAATTCAATTTTTGATGCTTTTTCGTCAGCCAATGCTTGTGCTTGTGCATCTCTTTTAACTTTTTTAACTGGAATCAATCGACTAACCAGCGCAATCAAAGCGCCGAATCCATTTCTAAAGGCTTTTAATAATAATTTCATGATTTTATTTCCTATTTTGGTAAGCGGTGAGTGTGTTTTCTAACAAGGTTGCAATGGTCATAGGGCCAACGCCACCTGGTACAGGTGTCATCCAGGCGGCATTTGCAGTGGCCGAATCAAAGTCAACATCACCCACTAATTTTCCACTATCTAATCGATTAATACCCACATCGATCACCACCGCACCTGGCTTAACCCAATCACCTTGAATCATCTGTGGAATACCAACAGCAGCCACAATCACATCAGCTTGTTGAAGCTTAGTAGATAGATTGGTGGTTCTACTGTTACATATGGTGACCGTTGCACGAGCATTTAAAAGCTCCATTGCCATCGGTCTGCCAACAATATTAGAAGCGCCAACAACGACACAATCTTTGCCCACTAAATCAATACCAGTGGTTGCCAGCATGGTCATCACCCCTTTGGGCGTACATGGGCGTAAATAAGGCTTATTTTGCATGAGTTTGCCGATATTTTCACTATGGAAGCCATCTACGTCCTTTTCAGGAGAAATAGTCTCAATGACTAAATTTGCATCCAAATGCTTAGGCAGTGGTAATTGCACTAAAATGCCGTCAATCTTATCATCATTATTTAAACGCTCAACCTCATCAAGTAACTCTTTTTGAGTAATATCAGCAGGCTTGTTTATTTTTTCTGAATAAAAACCCACTTCTTTACAGGCGTTGTCTTTATTACGAACATATACAGCAGAAGCTGGATCATCGCCCACCAATATCACTGCCAATCCGGGAGCGCGATCTAATTTCTTGACTTGTTGAGCAATATCATTGCGCAGGTTTTGGGCAATTTGTTTACCGTCAATAATGTTCATAGTTATTCTTCTTTAAGGTTGTTGTTTTGCCAAGGCGTCTCGCACTTGGTCTAAATCCGCTTGGGTATCGACCCCAAATCCTGTATCCGCACAAGCAACAGCCACATGAACACCGAAGCCTTCATTGAGTACGGTGAGTTGCTCGAGTTTTTCAACTTGTTCAAATCGAGAGCTGTCCATATTTAAATATTGCTTAATAAAAGCTGATCGATAGGCATAAATGCCAATGTGTTTGTAGCAAAGTGATAAATCAAAATCTTGCGCTTCTCTAAAATAGGGAATGGGTGCGCGGGAAAAATATAACGCTTTACCAAACTTATCAAACACCACTTTGACACAATTTGGATCTAAGTACTGAGTCTTATCAATAACTTGCTCGCATAATGTGGCCATTTGCATTTGACTCTGGCTCAAGTTATTCGCTACCTGGTCAATCACACTAGCACTTAACATGGGCTCATCACCCTGAACATTCACCACAATTTCATCATCATCGATATTAAGCTGGGTTAGTACTTCTGAGATTCTGGCGGTGCCTGAGGTATGATTTTCATCAGTCATGCAAACTGTCGCACCAAAACCTTCAGCCACTGTTTTGATACGCTGATCATCAGTTGCAATAATGACCGCTGAAGCGCCACTTTTTAGCGCATTCTCATAGGTGTGCTGAATCAAGGGCTTGCCATGGATATCTTTTAAAAGCTTCGCTGGCAGCCTACTAGATGCATAACGAGCCGGAATAATAACGCTAAAGTTCATGGATTAATCTAGCTTTCTCGCCTCTTCCTCAAGCAAAACAGGAATACCGTCATCAATTGGATAGGCCAAACCACTCGCTTCGCAGATTAATTCATCACCCACTTGTTTTAAAGGGGCTTTAGATTTTGGACAAACTAGTAGTTTTAAGAGTGCTTCATCAATCATATTTTTGCTGCTAAATTGGTTAAAAAATCCTCACTAATATCAAGATCAACTTCTAAGTAATACATCTTGTTATTAGCAAACTCCCTACATTTTACCCAATCTTTAGCAGTCATGATTATCGGATGATTGTCATCGAATTCTAAATCTGCTGACTGATATGAATAGTGATCTTTAAATTCATGCGCATGTAGCTGAATATCTAACTGGCTTAACGTTTGAAAAAAACGCTGAGGATGGCCAATACCAGCCACTGCGTGTACAGGTTGATCGCTAAAGAAATCTAAAGGTTTTCTTTCACCGGTAACCAAGTGAACAAAAACAATGGGTTTTATTTGGGCGCTTATCTCCCCAGGAAAAAGTCCACCATTATTAATCACAAAGTCAACTTGTTTAAGTCGTCCGAGAGATTCTCTTAATGGGCCAGAAGGCAAGAAAAAACCATTACCAAAACGCCTATTACCATCTACAACTGCAATTTCAACTTGCCTATCCATTGCATAATGCTGCAAGCCATCATCGCTAATAACCACCTCAACTTGATGTTGACTAATTAAGTCCCTAACTGCCTGAGAGCGATTTTTATTAATCATCACTGGCAAGCCTGTTTGGGTGGCAATCAACAGCGGTTCATCACCTGATAACTTAACATCAGTACTTGGCTCAACTAACAAACTATCGCCAGTATGCGAACCACCATAACCCCTAGAAACCACGCCTACGCGCTTGCCCTGCTGTTTTAAGTAGCTAGCCAATTTAAGCACAATCGGGGTTTTGCCACTGCCACCAACAGTTATATTGCCAACAACAACAACAGGTATTTGGAATTTATTCGTAGACAAGACGCCTAGTTGATACAGCACTCGACGCAATTTACTTAGTGCATAAAAAACACCAGAAACTGGCCATAAAAGGTAATTAATAACGCCTCTAGTATTTAAATTCATTTAGCTTTACTTAAAGCATTCACCTTTATTGTCGTATTTTTTCTCAGTAAATCTAAGTACGCCCGCAGCAACAGTTAGGATTAGAATAGAGACCACCATAATCAGTAAGTTAAGATTATCACTAGTCATTAGTGCCTTCATATCAATCACCATAAAGCGTGTAATAGCGGTTATCGCGATAAAAATAAGGAAAATCACAGGCAATCGATGCGTTTTAAAATAAATACCGGTCATGGCACCTAGCTCTAAATAAATAAAGAGTAATAAAATATCCTTCAAGGAAGCAAATCCAGACTCATGCTGCATGATAATAAGATATTCACCGATTGCTGACCAAACAATGGTTGCGCCTATAACAAATAGGCCGACAATATGAAAGGTCTCAATTAAAAAATCTCCCAATTGATCAATCCTATCTTTAAATGTAGCTTTCTGCATTTCTCTCCCCTTAAATATTTAGTGATTCATAAAGTGCTAATTATGACAAAATATCACCACCATGAGCATTGAATTTGACATTTCTACCCAGTATTTACGATCAAATCGTAAAAAAGGCTTTATTTCCTTCATTTCTGGCGTCTCCATGGTGGGACTTATTCTAGGTGTCATGACTCTTGTTACGGTTTTATCGGTAATGAACGGCTTTCATAAAGAGCTTCGAGAGCGCGTTTTAAGCGCTATTTCTCACTCGTATATTAGTGAGTACAGTGGTGGCGTTGCTCATTGGCAAGATCTACAAATAAAAATTATGCAACATCCAGAAGTTGTTAGTTCGTCACCTTATATTGAAAAGTACGCTTTGTTAAGTACGGGCAATGGGGCGCAGGGAATTAGTGTTAGAGGAGTTATTCCACAACTGGAAAAACAAACCTCAATACTGCTCGATAAAGTTAAACTTGGTTCCAGTCAATTGTCAAAATCTGATATTTTAATTGGCCTAGGATTGTCAACTCAACTGGGGGCTAATATTGGCGATAAAATCACTCTATTAACCCCTGAACTATCCTCCAATATCATGGGTGTTCAACCACGCTTTAAGCGCTTTACAGTTAGCGGGATATTTGATGCGGGTATTAATGAATACGATAATAACCTGGCCTTTATTCAGCTAGATCAAGCGCAAAAACTCTACTCTATGAAAGATCAAGTTTCCGGCATTCGCCTCAAGGTGTCAGATTTGTTTCAAGCCAAACAAATCACTCAGGAAGTGATTATTACACTTGGCAACGATCAATACTACGGCATTGACTGGACTCAACAAAAAGCAAATTTCATCAAAGCCCTTGAGCTTGAAAAACAAATGATTGGGGTGATTCTGTCTTTAATTATTGCTGTGGCCGCTTTTAATATTGTCTCCATGATGGTGATGGTGGTCACTGATAAAACTGCTGATATTGCCATATTACGCACCCTGGGCATGACACCAAAACGCATCGTTAAGATATTTTTCTACCAGGGGCTTACTATTGGCATTATTGGCATCACCATTGGCATTGTCTTAGGCGTTCTACTCTCGCTTAATATTGAAGCTATTGTCGGTGGCATTGAAGTGCTCCTAGGGTTTGAGTTCTTTCCAAAAGACGTGTTTTATATTAATCGATTTCCTTCTGAAATTCATCTGAACGATCTTATTAAAGTCGGATTTGGTGCGTTTATATTAGTTATGCTTGCCTCTATCTATCCGGCTAAACGCGCTGGAAAAGTTATTATTGCCAAGGTACTTAATCATGAATAATCTTATTAGTTGTCACGGTATTAACTACCAATACCGTGATGGCAAACACCATACTCAAGTGATTAAAGATCTGAATCTTGACGTGGCTGCAGGTGAGTCGATCGCTATTCTTGGTCAGTCTGGCTGTGGAAAATCAACCTTACTCAATTTACTCGGCGGTATTGATCGTCCAGATAGTGGTCAGATTAAAATTAACAATACTGACATCAACACCTTAGATGAGCAAGAAAAGAGTGAGTTTAGGTCAAAAAATCTTAGCTTCATTTATCAATTTCATCACTTATTAAAAGACTTTAGTGCTTTAAAAAATATCATGATGCCGCTACTCATTCAGTCAGACCCGGATGCTAAGCAAAAGGCCATGAAAATTCTTAACAAGGTTGGGCTTGAATCTAGAGCAAACCACCTTCCAAGTGAATTATCAGGTGGAGAACGTCAACGAGTAGCCATTGCTCGCGCTCTAATCACTCAGCCAAAATGTCTACTAGCAGATGAACCTACTGGCAATCTTGACGGTAAAAATGCACAAGAAATACTTGATTTGATGATGACGCTCAATCAAACGCACAACAACTCTTTGATTGTTGTCACTCATGATGAAAAAATTGCAGCGAGAATGCGGCGGGTATTGGTACTAGAAAATGGACAGTTTAGCTAATAGCTGAGCTTTGTCTTGTTAAGACATTGTTGTCGTCAACGTAACATAGATTTGGCGTAAAGTTTTTAACTTCTTGCTCATCATAGATGGCGTAAGCAGCAATAATCAGCAAATCTCCAACTGCCGCTTTATGGGCAGCTGCACCATTAACCGAAATAACACCACTATTTTCTTTGCCACGTATGGCGTAGGTTGTAAAGCGATTACCATTAGCAATGTTATAAATTTGAATCTGTTCAAAAGCGCTAATACCTGCCGCATCCAATAGCACGCCATCAATCTCGCATGAACCCTCATACTCAAGTTCTGAAGCTGTGGTGGTAACGCGGTGAAGTTTGGCTTTTAGTAGAGTTCTTTGCATGTCTGATATTTTAATATTTTTAGCTGATATTTTTTAGGTTTAGTATTTTTTTATTTCTGCAAGTCAAATTTTAAAAATATAACGGCACATAGAAAAACTATGTGGCTGATTATTTTTTAAAATTTAACACAGTCAGAAAAAAGATTAGCCTAGCAATTGAATCATGATACCCGCTGCAATAGCTGAACCAATAACGCCCGCCACATTAGGGCCCATTGCATGCATTAGCAAGAAATTATGTGGATTTGATTCTAAGCCGACTTTATTTGAAACACGTGCCGCCATAGGAACCGCTGAAACACCTGCCGAACCAATCAATGGGTTAATCTTATTTTTGCTGAATAAGTTCATGGTTTTAGCCATTAACAATCCACTAGCGGTACCAATAGCAAAAGCAACCATACCCAATAGTAAAATACCTAATGTCTCTGGCTGTAGGAATTTATCTGCCATTAATTTTGAACCAACGGCCAAACCTAAAAAGATAGTCACGATATTAATCAGAGCATTTTGAGTAGTATCGCTTAAGCGATCTACCACACCTGACTCTTTCATCAAATTACCAAAAGCAAACATACCGAGTAATGGCGCTGCATCTGGCAGCAACAAGGCCACCAACATCAACAACATAATTGGAAAGATAATTTTCTCAGCCGTAGATACTTCGCGCAATTGCACCATTTCTATTTGACGCTCTTTTTCTGTCGTAAGTGCGCGCATAATTGGCGGCTGAATCAGTGGTACTAGTGCCATGTATGAGTATGAAGCAACTGCAATTGCGCCTAATAACTCGGGCGCTAGTTTACTGGCCACATAAATACTGGTTGGCCCATCTGCACCACCAATAATACCAATTGCTGCTGCATCTGTTAGACTGAAGTCAAACACGCCTGCAGCTGTCAGCCCCATAGCACCCAATAAGGTTGCAAAGATACCAAATTGCGCTGCAGCACCTAATAGTAATGTTTTTGGATTGGCCAGTAGTGGGCCAAAATCTGTTAACGCACCTACGCCCATAAAGATAATTAACGGGAATGCGCCTGATTCAATACCCACCACATAAAATACATGCAAAATACCACTACCTTCTGCAATACCTGCGCCAGGGATGTTGGCTAAAATAGCGCCAAAACCAATAGGCAATAACAGCAATGGCTCAAAATTTTTAACAATGGCTAAATAAAGCAATAGCATGCCAACCAAAAGCATTAAACCTTGACCCCATACCATTTGGTATAAACCAGTATTAAGCCATAGTGAATTCAACTGTTCCATAACAAATCCTGGTAGTTAGGCTAAAGATAATAAGGCTTGACCAACGGTCACGGCATCGCCCTCTTTAACATTAATTTCTGTTACCACACCACTTCTAGCAGCTTTGATTTCTGTTTCCATCTTCATCGCCTCAAGAATTACCAACACATCGCCTTCGTTGATTTTTTGATTAGGTAAAACCATTACTTTCCAAATATTACCCGAAAGTGGTGCTCCAATAGCTTCTCCACCCGTTGCTGGCACCTCAGTAGCAATTTCTTTTTGTGCCACTGGCGCTGGTGCCGAAGCTGTGTCAGAAGATGCCTTCATAGAGGTTACATCACCCCCTGCAGATACGTCAACTGTGTATGAATTACCTTTGAAAGAAACTGTGTAAGTACCTTCTTCACTGTCAGGAGCAACGCAGTTACTGCCTTCTTGTGGTACTGGCTCAAAGAAATCAGGATTATTACGATTTTCCAAAAAGGAAATTCCCACCTGTGGAAACAAGGCATAGGTCATTAAATCGTCAATCTTGTTAGCGGCTAGCTGAATATTTTTCTCAGCTACAATCTCATCAAACTCTTGCTCTAAAATATGCATTTCTGGTGCAATGTTATCTGCAGGACGGCAGGTAATAGGCTCAGAACCCTCTAAAATTTTAGCTTGTAGCGCCTGATCAACAGCGGCAGGTGTTGCACCATACTCACCTTTAAGTACGCCAGCTGACTCTTTAGTAATGGTTTTGTAGCGCTCGCCAGTTAGTACATTAAGCACTGATTGTGTGCCTACAATTTGCGATGTTGGTGTCACTAAAGGAATATAGCCCAAATCTTTACGTACACGAGGTATTTCAGCTAGTACTTCATCCATCTTATCAGCCGCATTTTGCTCGCGTAACTGGTTTTCCATATTGGTTAACATGCCACCCGGAACTTGAGACAATAAGATGCGTGAATCTACCCCTCTTAATGAGCCTTCAAACTTAGCATACTTGCAGCGAATTGGTCGGAAATATGCATCAATCTCTTCTAACTTCTCCAGATCCAGTCCTGTTTTTCTTGGACTGTTTTCTAAAATAGAAACCACAGAGTTGGTTGCAGAGTGGCCATAAGTCATACTCATTGAGCCAATAGCAGTATCGACACGATCAATACCCGCTTCAACTGATTTAACAATTGTCGCCGTAGAAAGGCCAGTTGTTGCGTGTGCATGCAGCTGAATTGGAATATCAACCACTTCTTTTAATTTTGTAACTAAATCAAAAGCAACATAAGGCTGTAATAACCCAGCCATATCTTTAATACATAAAGAATGTGCACCCATGTCTTCAATTCTCTTAGCCATGTCTAGCCAAGTTTGTGTGTTATGAACAGGGCTAACCGTATAAGAAATAGTGCCTTGCGCATGCTGATCCAGCTTAACCGCTTGATCCACTGCTGTCTTTAGATTTCTAACGTCATTCATTGCGTCAAAAATTCTAAATACACCAACGCCATTCTCAGCACAACGGTCTACAAATTTGCGCACCACATCATCACTGTAATGACGATAGCCTAAAAGATTTTGACCACGCAATAACATTTGCTGTGGTGTATTTGGCATCACTGCTTTAATTTCACGAATACGATCCCAAGGATCCTCACCTAAATAACGAATACAAGAATCAAATGTAGCACCGCCCCATGACTCCACAGACCAGTAGCCAATCTTATCTAGCTTGTCGGCAATTGGTAGCATGTCATCAATACGCATACGCGTTGCAAACAAAGACTGGTGTGCATCTCTGAATACAAGCTCTGTGATTTCTACTTTCTTGTTATTTATTTTATTTGGCTTCTTGGTCATATTTTTTAGAAAATTTAGCATGATCCTTATGCTCCCCTATGCATCTTGATTGCTTGTTCGATAACGAACTTAGTCTCTTCATCAATTTCTTGTTCAAGAGTTGTTTTACTGTTGTCATGTTCTAACTCGTCTTTAATTCGAGCTTGGAGTTTTTGAATGATAACTGACATCAGTTTGGTTACAAAGACTAGTAGTGTCAAAAACAAGAAAACAAACCCCATGCCAAACATGGTTAGGTTTAGCGCTTGCGTCAAAAGATCTGCTTGTTCCATAATTACTACCCTCTATATTAATTTGGTACCGATGGACGGGGTCGAACCGTCACTCCGTGAGGAACCGGATTTTGAATCCGGCGTGTCTACCAATTCCACCACATCGGCAATAAAGCTTTTTTACTTATGTCTAAAAGTAATTCTACCCTTGGTTAAGTCATAAGGGGTCATTTCAACCGTTACCTTATCTCCTGGTAAAATACGAATATAGTGCTTGCGAATCTTTCCAGAAATGTGCGCTAAAACGCTATGGCCATTTTCTAATTCAACTGTAAAGGTTGTATTAGGTAGCTTTTCCTTGACCACGCCTTCTAACTCAATGTAATCGCTTTTTGACATAAATTATAAGTTCAAACTAAGTAAATAGTGAAATTTTACCCGAATACCAGCCTCTCAACAGTAAAACCGAACCACTCTTCACGATTTGAAATAAGCTATAATTAGCCTATTTTTAAGCAACGTTAAATACAAATGCAATTAAGTTTTGAATTTTTTCCTCCTAGAACCGATCAAGGCAAACTAAATCTTAAACAAGTTCGCCAAGAATTATCTTGCGTTAACCCGCATTACTTCTCAACTACATTTGGCGCAGGTGGCACTACACAAGAGGCAACACTGGAAACCGTGCTCGATATACAAGCACATGATGGCATCTCAGCGGCGCCACACTTATCTTGTATTGATTCTGAAAAATCAAAAATCTCAGCCTTGCTAAATCAATACAAGGCCGCTGGCATTAATCGTATTGTTGCTCTTCGAGGCGATATTCCTTCTGGAGTGCGTGATATTGGTGATTTTCATTATGCCAATGAATTAGTTGAATTTATTCGACACGAGTTTGATGATCATTTTCATATTGAAGTGGCCGCCTATCCAGAGATGCATCCACAAGCAAAAAACATGAATACTGATATTCAACATTTTGCCAATAAAATTAAAGCGGGCGCTGATAGCGCCATTACACAGTACTTTTATAATGCAGATGCTTATTTTAGATTTGTAGACGATGTGCAAAAACTAGGCATTGATGCGCCAATTACACCTGGGATTATGCCAATTACCAACCACACTCAATTGCTCAGATTCTCCAATATGTGTGGCTCGGAAATCCCTCGTTGGATTGAAAAACGCTTAGCAGTATTTGGTGATGATTTAGAGTCTTTATCTGCTTTTGGGCTAGAAGTTGTTGATAATCTTTGTGATCAGCTTAAATCTCAAGGGGTGGAGAATTTTCATTTCTACACCATGAATAAATCACAACCCTCTTTGCAATTGGCTAAAAATCTTTTATAGGCTTAGTGAATATGTCGCTCTACCCAGCTTTGCAAATCATTTAAAGGCTGTTTATCTTGCTCATGGCAACACTTCTCGAGCACCTCTAAACGCTCACTCAACTCTAAAAAGACCAGTTGAAAATGTTGTTTACCCATCTGCTCTTGGTAAAGTTTAGATTTTAACGAAGCAATAATAGTCATCAGCGCTTGCTCATTTTTTTGCTTAATGATGTCCGCTGCGCCTGCCTTATACATGGCGTCTGCTTTAATTTTCTGCATCTTTCTTAGGTGCACTTCCTGCTCTGAGTTCACACAATAAGCCGGATAGGCCAGCCGAATGCTGTCAGCGGTTACATAACCCTCGTGCGTTTGCAGCTTACCTGAATTAATTTGGTCTTGAATACTAGAGCGACTCACGCCTAATCGACGAGCCGCTTGTGAAACACTTAATTTGATCATATAATTTTTCTCCCCAGAAAAATATCGCCTTATTGCCGACTAAATTAATCAACTTTTATTTAATTGTCAAGTGTATTATCTTGCTCTAATACTGATGCAATGGCCTGATCGCTAATATTAGGGGTTACTATCACCTGTTTAAAGTTCAAAGATTGGGCATATTTTTTGATCCGCTCGCTCAAGACAATCAGCGGATATTGTTTTAAACTATCCAAGGCATTTAACTGTTTTGCCAATGAGACAAGACCCTCTAAATTCTCATTACTGGTTACACTCACAAAACCTTTTTTATCTAGCAAAAAATCGCTTAATGACTGATTATGTAGAGTGCTTAGCGTACAAACAATACGATTGTAAACTTGTGCATATTCCACTTGATTGAGGTTTTTTTCTAGACCAATTTTTAGTGTTTCACGCCCGCCTTTTCCTCTAAAAATTAAAATATTTTTATTCCTCAAACATGATACTGATTCAAGACTTAGTAAAGCTTCACTAGAGGCTTTTTCTTGTGGAAAATCATCAACAGGAATGTGATGGTTATTGAGTTTTTTAGCGGTGGCAGCGCCAACTGCAAAAACTTTTGAGTAAGAAATAGCGCTCAAAACCTCAATCCCATACTCAACCGCATTCGCACTAATAAAAATAACAGCATCATATTGGCTACGTTGAGCCGTTGCGTTGAGCGCCACCACCTCAAGCGTTGGAAATAACAAAGGCTGATGTCCAGCATCAATCACTAAAGATTCAAGCGCCTTGACTTGTGTTAGCGGGCGAGTCAATAAAACATTCACGCCTTAATAGCCTAAAATTTCTGCAATGGTTCGAATCTTACCCAAAGCCTCACTCTCCGCATCTTTACAAATCAGTAGTGTTCGAGTGTTAATTTCAGCCAAGCGCTCAATTTTTGCTCTCATCTGCTTCTCGTCACCATCACCCTGAATATGGCAAACTGGCAAATCAGTGTAATATAAATACTGACCCATTGCATGCTTGTTGTTTAGTGCCAACTGTAGCTGATTATTCGATTGAAATGACACTCGATAAGCACTCAATAAATTCATAATCTCATCACTAGGCTGTCGATCCAATTCGCATGACAAGATAAATAATAACCGGTACGGCGCAACAGAATCAAGCAAAGTGCTCAGTGTACTAGCATCTAGCAGCTGTTGAGGTGTAATGGTAAGCACCAGCTCAAATTCCTCACCATCCTCTTCAGGGCTAGAACCTTCTAGCTCTTCAAAAATCGACTCCAAATCTTCTGTTGTATCAATTGGCAATGACAAGGCTTTAAACAGGGTTGAATAATAGTCAAAGCGCCATTCACTAGGTAAATCATCTGGATAAAAATCATCCACTAAGTCCAAACCACAACGGCCAATTAAAAACTCTGTTTCACTCATCTTTTACGGTTCGGCCTTTATAATAAACAAAAATTTAACAAAAAATCAATATGCCTGACATTCTACTACCAATTATCGCCTTGTTATCAGGTTTTGCACTTTTAATTTGGAGTGCAGATGAGTTCACGGAAAATGGTGCGAAAATCGCCAATATTTTCAAGGTTTCACCACTTATCATTGGTTTATTAATCTTTGGTTTTGGCACCTCTGCACCAGAAATGCTGGTTTCAGGCTTAGCTGCTATGGATGGTAACACCGGGCTCAGTATTGGTAACGCAGTCGGCTCAAACATCTTTAATATAGCCTTGGTATTAGGCATTAGTGCTATCATCACGCCAATTGAAGTGCAAGAGAATATTCTCAAAAAAGAGTGGGTATTTTTAATGTTGGCAACTTTGGTTGCCGGGCTACTACTTTGGGATCTTCGACTAGATATATTAGACGGCTTTATATTGCTAGCTCTACTAACCCTGTTTCTAGCCTACACCTTTAAAGAATCAAAAAATAGCCAAAATCACGAATTTGATGAATTAGAAAAAAGCGTTGATAAAAGCCAAACAAGCAAAACTTGGGTGATGCTCATTATTGGCTTAATCGTTCTAATTTCAAGTGCAAAGCTAGTGGTTTGGGGTGGTGTTGAAGTGGCACAAGCCTTTGGCGTATCTGATTTAATCATCGGACTGACTGTGGTTGCTTTGGGTACGAGCTTGCCAGAATTGGCCGTTTCTATTGCCAGTGTTTTAAAAAAGCAATATGAAATGGTGGTGGGTAATGTCATTGGCTCAAACCTCTTTAACACTATCGCGGTTCTTGCCATTCCAGGGCTTATCCATCCTTCAGATGTTGCACCAGAAGTGATTACACGTGACTATCCAGTAATGCTTCTGCTCACTGTTTTACTCTTTGTTGTTTCTTACAAATTTGGTAAAAAACACATCATCAATCGCTTTGAAGGGTTTGTTTTGGTGAGTGTTTTTAGTCTTTACATGTGGCAGTTATTTTGAATTTAGTTTTTACTCACGAATCCAAAACGCAAGCCTTTGCACAAACCTTAGCCGCTTGCGCGCAAACCATTGACCAGGCTATTGTTATCTATTTGGAGGGGGATTTAGGTGCAGGTAAAACCACCTTTGCACGAGGATTTATCCAATTTTTTGGCTTCGATCGAGTCAAAAGCCCAACCTACTCATTGGTGGAAAGCTATTTAAATAATAAGATCAATATACACCACTTTGATTGCTATCGTCTCAGTGACCCAGAAGAGCTAGAATATATTGGCATTCGTGAATACGCAAAGCCTGGGCATATTCAGCTTATTGAGTGGGCCGAGCTAGGCGCGGGAATCATTCCTCCTGCTGATCTAGTCATTAGCATTACTGGAGAAGATAACACCAGACAGTTAAACTTAAGCGCCAACAACGACATAGGCGAGCAACTTCTACAATGTATCGACTAATCAGCTTACTGATTGGCTTATTTTTTCTAAACAGCGCGTTTGCTGACAATCGAACCACACTTTATGATTTTCGTTTTTGGAGCTCTCCTGAGCGTACCAGAATTGTAATCGATGTTGACCAAGGCGTTCGGTTTTCAATTAAGCAAAAATCAAATCAATTTACACTCAGCATTCGCAACGCCAAACTACTTAAAGAAACCTATAAAAAGCTGTTTTATACCGATCAACGCATTAACAAAACACGCGTTAAGCGAGAAGATACCACCTATCAATTTAAATTTAAATTACAAGATCAGTATCTAATTAAAAGCTACACTCTAAAACCAAATGATAAATATCAGCACCACCGGCTAGTGGTTGATTTGTATAATCAAAAAAATCAAGCCAACACGCTGGTCAAAAAACCTAAAAAAACACTAATTAAAAAACCAATCAGCAAGCAATATAGCCAAAAAATTATTCTGCTTGATGCCGGACATGGTGGCGAAGATTCTGGCGCAGTCGGCTACAAACGCTCAAAAGAAAAACGCATCACTCTTCGTATCGCTAAAAAATTAGCCAAAAAAATTAACAACACCAAAGGCATGAAAGCCTTTCTCACTAGGCGTGGTGATTATTACGTTGGACTCACCAAACGTATTCGCATTGCTCAAGCCAATAAAGCCTCGCTATTTGTTTCTATTCATGCGGATGCAGTAAAGAGTAGGCATGCCAAAGGCGCTTCAGTTTACACTTTATCAGAACGTGGCGGATCAACCAAATTTGCACGCCGTTTGGAAAATTCCCAAAATACGTCTGATCAATTTGGCGTTAAACAACCACGCAATAGCAAAGACCAATATTTAAACAAAATTCTATGGGATTTGTCCAGAAAAGATCGCGATATTCAAAGTCAAAAACTTGGCGCTAAAATCTTAAAGGAAATGAGTAAAATTGGCCATCTGCACAAGAAAAAACCACAAAAAGCTGGTTTTGTCGTACTCAAAACTCCGGCCATCCCTTCAGTTTTAGTGGAAACCGCCTTTATTTCTAACCCCGAGGAAGAGCTTAGACTTAACAACAATAAAGAACAAGATAAAATCGCTAATGCTATTTACCAAGGCATTCTTAACTACTACAAATAGCCGGTTTTCAATATTTCCTAAATTTTCAATCATTGAAGTAACCAGGCGTTATCTTGTATTGATTTGAAGCAAATTTCACAACAAAACTCTTACTTTTAATGGTTTTTATGCTGATTATTAATACTTAAAAACATCATTCGCATTATTTGCGAATTTTTCTAAACCTTGTACTTAACAACCTCAACCTGATTGACACACTCTTGCACCTAAAATAGGTGCAAAAAAACTAAGGCCGATTTGGCTCTTTCAAGCGCCAAATGTAGTACAAGCAAATAATCGCTATTAAAATTAGCATTGTTTGTAGCAATGGATTATCTTGCAAAACAGCAATAGAAACTGAAAAGCTCAGAGCAATAAGCACACTAGCGCGGATTTTAATACGTCGAGAAACTGTTCTATTTTTCTCCCATTGTCTTAACAGACTACCAAACCAAGGATGGTCTATCAACATTTGATGAAACTTCGGCGAACTTTTGGCAAACAGCGCAAGAGCAAGTATTAAAAAAGGTGTGGTTGGCAAGATGGGAATCAAAACACCAATTACCGCCAGGATTACAAACAGCCATCCTAGTGATATGAATAAGTTTTTTTGTATTGTTTTTTTCATGCGGTGTCAATTATTGCACGAAGTTGGTTGAACGATTAAGGCTTGGTTGGTGCGTGATCTTGCTCTGGTGGCGTGTATTCCGGATCGTTTGGGTTCATAAATACAAAGCTGTAATCTTGACCCGCTTCGATTTGATCAAAATCAACTACCATACCTTCTAGCAATACTTTTTGCTCATATGCCAGTAAATATTCAACACCATTTGATTCTAAGTGAATATCGCCATCATGACGCTCATCAAATCCCATTAAGTACTGAAAACCCTCATCAGTTTGATCTGCAGCAAAGCGAATAATAAGCCCTTGAGTTTCTGGATTGTGAGTTGAAAGCGAGATTTCTTCTGCGGCTTTTTTTGTAATAGTGATCATAATATTTTGTGTTTAATGGTTCGAATAAAATCGACAAATTGCTCAACCCATTGATTGCCACCCACATTGCGCAAATGCGTATACGAAGCAAGTAAGTTATGTTTAATAATGCCGTCTTGCATATTATCCACACCCACACCACGCAAAACCTTAAAAGCGTAGCGTGTATTTGGATCAATGTTTGTTAGCTTAGAGTAATGAAATTCATGTGCATAAATAGTGTCTGCCACATCCTGCCAAGGGTGCTCTTTTACAGGAGCAAGCTGTACGTAGCCCCGACCAATTGGCTTAGGTGTCATGTCTGTATCTGCATCAATCACACCAACCATCGGATAAGATTTACCTTGACTGGTAATTTGATTAGTTAGATACATCAAGCCTCCGCACTCAGCATAAGCTGGCAAGCCTTGTTCAATTTTTTGCTTTATGTCTTGTAATAAAGATTTATTTGCGCTTAACGCTTCTAACTGCATCTCTGGAAAACCACCACCGATAAACAAGCCATCGCATTGAGGTAGTTCGTTATCTTGAAGCGTATCAAAATAAACAAGTTCAACACCTAGTTGGTTAAATTTGTCCAGATCGTCTTGGTAATAAAAACCGAAACTACTGTCTTTTGCCACGCCGACACGCAACCGAGAATTCGAACTGATTTCAGGTGCAGATGAGATTTGGATGTTTTTTTCCAAACTAACGATTTTATGTAAATCTACTTGATCAGTAATCAGTCGAGCGGCACCATCAATAAAATACTGCGATTGAGGCGTTTCATTTGCGGGCATTAAGCCTAAATGACGCTCATCAATAACCAGCTCCTTAGAGCGTCTTATTGAGCCAACCACTTCAATATCTGTATAGTGTTCAATTGCTTGAATGAGTTTTGACTCATGACGCTCGCCAGCAACCTTATTTAAAATAACGCCGGCGATATTAACATCCGGATCAAAATCTTGATAACCTTTGACCAATGCAGCCACACCACGAGTAATGCCCGTAGTATCAATCACCAAAATTACCGGAATATCTAATAACTTAGCCAGATCAGCATTTGCATCACCGCCAGTAACACTCATGCCGTCATATAAGCCTTTATTGCCCTCAATAATGGAAACATCAGCCGAAGAATTTTTATGCTTATATAGCTGAATTATTTCAGATTCAGTCATATTATAAAAATCTAGGTTATAACATGCCTGACCACTAGCTTGAGACAACCAAATTGGGTCTATGTAATCTGGGCCTTTTTTGAATGGTTGGACGTTTAAATTATGAGCCTTTAAAGCGCCACAAATCCCCAGACTAACAACCGTTTTGCCTGAGGATTTGTGTGCTGCGGAAAGATAAACGGACATTGACTGCCCTACTTTAAGCGTTTGCTAGTTTTTATGGTGCGGATCAGCAACATCATCAGCCAAACTCTCTGGCAAGAAAGGCAGAAATTTAACCAAATAAGCAATCGCAATTAGAGCCACTGCTATTCCACCCAAACCTAGCATTAATTCGGCCAATGTTGGAGTGTAAGCGGCAATACCGCCATAACCTTCTAGCATTTCTTTGCCTGGGAATAGTTCCATTGGATAAGCCTGACCGCCAATAATAATGACATAAAGCTGAGCAATACCACCTAAGATAATTAAGACTGAAGCCAAGCCAAGCATAGAGCGATTGCCTTTAGTAGCAGGAGAGTAAAGCAACGCTAATGGCACAACACCGCCTAAGACAATTTGCCCATACCAGAACAATTGAGTGTAGATACCGCCATCCATTAGAATAAAGCTTTCAACACCGGCATTTTCAGCTAAGTATAAGTTGCCTAAATGATAAACTGCTACAAAATAAAGTACTGCTGCAACAAATACACCTAATAAATTACTTAATCGATTAACAATCGCATCACCCAATGGGCGCTGAGTCCACTTGTAACTTGCCATGAGTACGAGTACGAAAAAAGCCAAGCCAAATGCAAAAGACATGATTACAAACATAGGTGCCATAATAACGGCGTCATACGCTTGACGAGCTACCAAAAATCCAAAAATAGAGCCAGTACCTGTTGTTAGAATTAGTCTCCAGGTAAAAGCGGCAATACCCACTTTACGACTATATTTGTTCATGCGACGCTCAAACATCATCCATAGATAAACACCTACAATAACGAAGAAACCATTATAAAGAATGATATTCCAAGCAAAAATGGAATTGAAATTATACTCAGTCATGGCAACGATCAAACGATCTGGGCGACCTAGATCCAGTACCAATACCATCAAACCACCAGCCAACAATGCCAATGCAACAAGACCAGACAAGCGTGATAATGGCTTGTAAATTTTCTTATTAAAAACTGATGCTATAGAGGCGATATTAAGTGCACCCGATGCAGCAACAATCAAAAATAATGCAAATACGTGAGGCAATCCCCAAACAATACGATTGCTCATGCCAGTCACGTGGTGACCATTGTGCTCCATAAAGTAAACACTACCTAATGCTGCTAAAATAAAAGCGCCCAGACCTGCAATTAATGTATAAAAACCTAAACTCTTACCTTGTGTTTGCTCGTAACGAATAATGCTCATAATCTGCTCTTAAATTCCACTATAACGTACACCCGTATTCAGATTTAAATCTGCACGGATTTGTGTACTTTGAACTCTTTTCAATGTCTGATTGATTTTGCTAGTTGGATCGTGTAAATCACCAAAGATAACTGCATCACTATCAACAGCCTCAACACATGCAGGCTTCTCACCTTTGTCGACCTTATGTACACACATTGTGCAAGCTTCAACAGTACCCTTACCTCTTGGCATATGTTCTTTTTGATCGGTTAACGCCTCATGAACAAACGAGCGTGCATCGTACGGACAAGCCATCATACAATAACGACAACCAATACATAAATGTCTGTCAACTAAAACAATGCCGTCTTCACGCTTCATTGAAGCGTTAGTTGGGCAAACATCAACACATGGCGGCTGATCACAATGCTGACACATTAGTGCTAGATTGCTAATGCGATCAGTTGCCTTGTCTTTAACTTTAACCTTTTTAATCCAACCAGCTTTTTGATTACCTGTTGAATGCGCCTCATTACCCCAGCCTTGCTCCTCTTGACAAGCATTAACCATGTCATCAATATCGACCTCAGTTAGCTTATTAGTATCGATTAGCATGCCCCAACGCTTTTCGTTTGTTACTGGATTTTCACCAGCAGCATTGACGTAAGTTGTGAGTGTAATTCCGGTTGCAATAGTCGCAACACCAGCCGTTGTAGCAGTTGTTTTAATAAAGTCTCTACGACTAAGATTTTTATTTTTCTGAATTGATGTTTGGCACTTATCCATTACAAATCCTCTTTTGGCGTATTACGATGACAAGAAAAACAATCTAGACTTGTACCAACTTTTTGATGACAAGTCGAACAAAACTGCCCCGACTGGTCGATTGGCATAAATTCGTCATTCTGATCAGTCGCACTATGACAATTAACACAAGCTTTCAATGAATTGCGCTTAGTGCGAATACCTTGACGTAAGGTTTTGTCTCGTTTGTGCATCAAAAAGTTTGGATGCATGATTCTGATTTCTTTTAAGTCCGGGTGAATGTCTTCACTCTTACCTTCTTCTTTTAGCTCACTGGCTCTATCACCCAGATTAACATGCTTATCTGCATATGCAAAAACACTGGTTAAGAATACAGTTAAAAAAACAATCAACAAACGTTTCATAGTTACTCTCTCAAAAAATTCAAGTAGGCTTATTCACCTAAACCCATCTGGATATAACCAGTTGGACATACATCCGCACAAATATGACAACCAACACACTTAGAGTAATCAGTATCAACGTAACGACCTAAAGTTGCCTTATCTTTTTTAACCTTAAATACTGCATCTTGAGGGCAGTACATAACACAGTTATCACACTCAAAACATAGACCACAAGACATGCAACGACTTGCTTCGGTTTGAACTTCTTCCTCTGTGTAACCAATTAAACGCTCTTCAAAGTTGCCCAATACATTTTCTGTATCAACCACTTTATGGTCACGTTGATTACGCTGCTCGTTGTCAAAATGCCCTAGGAATAATTCCGTATGAGAAATGATAGATGCATAAGCACGATCTTCATAATTATGGATTGCGTAGTCTGCAGTATCGGTACCCTCACCAGCTTCACCACCTTTTTCATAGTCTGATGGAGATAAATCCCACTCATCAAGTTTCTTAGCAAGATCAAAGTAATGTACATCAACCTTATTACGGGCCTTCTGATTACTACCTGAAAGGAAGTCATCAATACTTTCAGCAACAATACCTGCTTGACCAATGGCAGTTGTTAACAAGTGTGGACGAACTACATCGCCACACACAAAGAAACCTGGCTTATTGGGAACTTGGTAGTTTTTGTCTGCATCAATAAAGCCATGGTCATTAAAGAATGAATCATCCATGCCTTCAGAGTCAACTGTTTGACCAATTGCTGAAACGATTAATTCACATTCAATATCAAACTCAGAGCCTTCAATTGGTGTATTTCCATCTTCTTCTAAACGTACAAAACGCAATGCTGTTGCACGACCTTCGTCATTTGTTACAACTTCAACAGGGCTTAATTGACCTTGAATCTCAACACCTTCACGAGTTGCATCATCAATCTCTTCTTGCGCTGCAGGCATATCGTCAATGGTTGAACGAGTTGTCAATAATACGTCAGCACCTAAACGGTTAGAGGTGTCTACAACGTCGTGCGCTGTATCGTTAAAAATAATATGCTCAGGACGATCTTTATCAGCAACATTTGTAATATCGCCCAAACGACGTGCAACCGATACAACGTCAATTGAAGTATCACCACCACCAATACAAATTACTTTGCCTGTGATGTGCTGTAAACGACCTTGGTTATATGCTTCAAGGAATGCTACACCAGAAACACAGTTAGTGGCATCGCCACCTGGAATAGGTAGCGTACGACCACTCATTGCACCAATGGCAAATAAAACTGCATCAAATTCTTTTTCTAATTCTTCAACCGTTACATCAACACCGACTTTAGTGTTCATCTTAGTCTCAACACCGGTTGCAATAATACGGTCAATTTCGTGACCTAATACGTCACGTGGTACACGGTAATCTGGAATACCGTACATCATCATACCGCCAAGTTGGTCGTATTTTTCAAAAACAGTAACTGCATGACCTTGACGACGCAGCTGTAAAGCCGCTGCTAAGCCACCACAACCACCACCGATAATAGCAACTTTCTTGCCAGTATCTGCAGCATTAATTTCAAATGTATAACCTTCTTGCTTTGCATTGTCGCCGATAAACTGCTCAACAGCGTTAATACCAACAGTATCTTCAACTTCGTTACGGTTACAACCATCTTCACAAGGCGCTGGACACACACGACCCATTACTGATGGGAACGGGTTAGCTGCAGTAGAGCGACGGAAAGCGTACTCTTGCCATGACATATCACCAGTTGGCTTTTCCATGCCACGAACGATATCTAACCAACCACGGATATTATGACCTGAAGGACATGAACCTTGACAAGGAGGAGTTTGTGTTACGTAAGTAGGACACTTGTGTGATGTGTCTTCTTGAAAGATCTTTTGACTCCATGGAACTGCACCTTGCTCGTCATCTTTATAAAGTCTAAATGTATGACCTTCACCTTTAGTTGGTACACCGTAAGCATTCTTTTGCATAATAAATCTCCTTGTTTTTATTCAGTTTCTGCTGCATCTGCTTCAACAGCATCCTCAGCATCAGTTTGTGGTTTGTCCAAAATAATAGCTGCACTCACCAACTGGTGAACACTAACAATCATGTATGGATCAAAATCAAATTTTGGTAATACTTTGGTAAATTGTGATTTACAAATCGCACAAATTGCCGCTAAAGTATTCACCCCTTCGTTCTTTTCTACTTCTTTTAGTGCTTGCATTCTCGGCATAGCACCTTTAACTCGAATCTCCATCAAATCGTCCGTTAGAAGACCACCGCCACCACCACAACAGAATGTAGATTCTTTAATTGTAGATCTTTCCATGTCTACGTAATTATTACAAACTGCTTTAATTACTTCACGTGGAAGAATAAATTGACCGCCTTCAATGCCGCCCATATTGGTTGCACGGGCAACATTACATGAGTCGTGGAATGTCACCGTACGATCATCATTTTCTGACTTGTCAAATTCTAACTTACCTCTTTGGATTAAATCGTAGGTATATTCGATAACATGTTGTGGTTGTGGATATCTATGATCCAACTGATTTTGCAGCTTAAGTGCATACTCATCACTTGATTGAGCACCCGCACCAACACCACTTAAAGTGTTCCAGAAACTGTAAGCAACACGCCATGCATGGCCACATTCACCTACCATCACACGAGATACTTCAAGATCTAGTGCTGCTTTACGAATTCTTAATGCCGCTTTACGCATAATATCGTATGAACCGATAAACATACCAAAGTTAGCACCCTCAGAGGCGTATGAACTCATCGTCCAGCTAACACCATCTTGATAAAACACTTTTCCGTAACCAATTAAGCCATCAATATGCGGCTCAGCAAAGAAATCTGCTGACGGTGTAATCAGTAATATTTCAGCACCTTTAACATCTAATGGGTATTTAACCGGCGCACCAAAATCTTCTTCAACTTCCTCTTCAAGATCTAACAATGTATCTCTCAAAGCTGGCTCAGGAAGACCTAAGTTGTTACCAACTGTAAGTGCCTTACCTAAAATCTGATTACAGTATTTCTGACCAATGCCAACTGCGTCTAGTACTTCACGAGCGGCCATTGAGATCTCAGCCGTATCAATACCGTACGGACAAAATACTGAACATCGACGACATTGTGAGCACTGATGAAAGTAGTTATACCAATCATCAAGCATATCGTCATCAAGCTCTTTAGCGCCAACCAATTTTGGAAAGTACTTACCTGCAAAGGTAAAGTGACGACGATAAACACTACGAAATAAATCTTGGCGTGCAACAGGCATGTTCTTAGGATCAGAAGAGCCTAGGAAATAATGACACTTATCTGTACATGCGCCACACTTAACACACGAATCTAAAAATACTTGCACTGAACGATACTTGGATTTAAGTTCGCCCATTTTAGCAATAGCAACCTCTTGCCAGTTATCGACTTTCTCGCCCGGAAAACCTAATGGAGTTTGAAATTCTTCAGCCGACTTAAACGGGCCGTCGCCTTTCATAATCCCTGGATTTAATTCAGGAATCTCAATGTAGGTTGGTAACTTAGGGATATCAAATTCTTTAGCAGCCATCTTATTCGTCCTTACCTAATGTTTGTTCAAGCTTCACAGCATGCTCTTTTTCTTGTTGTAATGCCCAAGGAGAAATGTGGCGTTTCTTACGCGCATCATCGACTTGGTTACGTGTCGGGCTAAAGAAAACACCTGGCACGTGTAATAATTTTGAAATTGGGAAAATTGCTAATAAGACAAATACCAAGAATAAATGCACTAAGAAGTGTGTTTCAGTTGGTAAGTTAGTCCAATCAAAAGTAACCAATCCAGAAGCAAACGCCTTAACCATCATTACATCCGTATGATTGTCAGTAAAAGTCATAACGACACCGCTCACTCCAATTGTAATCAGCATTAGCAGCATTAAATAATCACTAGGTGCTGAAATATAGCGAATACGTGCAACGAAAATTCGACGCACTAATAATCCGCCGAGGCCAATCACCATGGCAAAAGCAGCATATTTAAAGGGCTGTATTAATAAAAACACTTCTGGTAAATCACCAGGAATAAAATAGCGTAAATGGCGAACTAGAACTAATAGTAAGCCAAAATGAAACAAGAATCCGAATAACCAGATCCATTTATTAGATTTGAAAAGACTTTCGAATAAAGTCACTTCACGAATCATTCTAAAAACCACACCTGTTTGTGTTAATTGGGTTGGTGCAGTTGGAATTTTTAACGGTGCAGGGGTGATCCAAAATTGATAGATCTTCTTACCCATGCCCACGATAAAAATGAATAGGGAAATGTAAAATAAAGCGGTAAATATAATGCTTAATGTTGACATATTGCTCTCAAACTTTATGTTTAAAAAATAAAAAAACACCTACATAACTGCAGATGTCTTTCATTAATTGTATCTAACTAGATACAACCAGTTGGCTTAGGAAGACCAGCGAAACGACAACCTTGCTTACCAGGACCATAAGGGAATAAAGAGTAAAGGTACTTAGAGTTACCCTTGTCTTTACCCATTCTCTTAGCGATCGCTTTTGTAAGTACACGAACTGCAGGTGCAATTTGGTACTCTTCAAAATACTCACGTAAGAAATTAATCACGTCCCAATGCTCGTCTGTTAACTCAACATCATCGTCCGCAGCCATTTGTTTACAAATGTCTTCATTCCAATCTTTAAGATCTACTAAGAAACCTTCTTCATCTACTTCAGCGCCACAAATTTGTGCCATAATCGTACTCCTATATAAAAATTAAAGTTAAACCCAAGAAACCGCAGTTCCATGTTCAACAACTAGATCTACAAATCCAGCATAATCAACTAATTTGATATTGTCTGCTAGTTTTGGAGAAATTCCTCTCGCTTCAACATCACCTTGCAATGCAAATACACGCCCACTTGCGGCAAGATCTGCAATCATTGATGAGTTAGCATTATTCGCCGCATTAATTACACCGTCTTCAATAAATAAAATAACGCTTGTATCGTCAATTGTATTTAGGCAAGATTGTAGTGAATTACGCTCGAAAGATGATTTGTTTACTGTATGTAACATATTAAACCTCTCTTAGAAACTTAAGCAAACGTCTTGTTCAGACATAATTGCTTTAAGTTCATCATTAGTAACAACTTTAACAGAAGGCTTTTCTTCCCAGTCGTCATCTTCATCTTCATACACTAAAGGCATAAGATCAGACTCAGACAAACCTCTTTCTTCTAAAGACTCTTTAGAAACATAAAGTTTGTTGATATCGTAATCACCTAGTGCGTGAAAAGTCTTAGAAAAGTTTTTCATGCCAATGCCGTCAGTCTCTTGACCTTCAACGATCTGGTATACACCATCATCCATGAAAGCTAAAGATACATCTTGCTCAAAAGCAGCGGCAATTAATACCACTTCTAATGATTCGATTGCATACACCGTACCAAATGAAGATCGGCGATTTAAATACATAAATTTCTTTGTAGCCATCTTAATCTCCAAATACCACTAAACGATCACACTGAATACCTGCTTCGATCAACTGGCCAAGGCCAGAGATTCGAAATGCAGGATGCAAGTTATTACCTTCAATAGAATTCTTAGAAGCTTCAGACTCGTCAAGCATACCTCGACGAAGTGCTGCAGCAACACAAACTACTAATTCAGGCTCACCTTCGGCATTCTTAATATCTAAAGAAGCCCAGTTGTTAACAACATGGCGATCATCTTGTGGTGGCAATGTAAAACGAGATGCATTATTCACACCATCATGGTAGAAAAATACACGAAAAATTTCATGTCCATTTTCAATCGCTGCTTTAGCGAACTGGAAAGCCGTATCAGACGCTTGGTGCTGATATGGACCTTCATTTACTTGAATTGCAAACTTCATGTCAAGTAAACCTTAAAAACGGATGTGAGCAGAAGAGTTCAACTGGTGACGTGAACCTTTCCAATCATTGATATGGAATTTAGTAAACGGTAGTCCAGTCTTCTCAAAGAATGCTGGCCAGCCGATACGATCAACCCATTCGCCAACTCTTTCCCAGTCGCGTGCATCTTCTTTATATACACTTAAGATGTTTTTAACAACTGCACCAACTTCCGGCCATCTTGGCGGATTGTTAGGTAGGTTGGAAGCAACTAGCTTATGGAAAGAAGGCTTAGATCTTGCATTCGAGTTCTTACCACCAATCCATAGAGCAATTTTAGAGTTCTCAGGATCATTAATCTGCATTGGAGGACATGGTGGGAAACATGCACCACAACAGATACATTTCTTCTCATCAACTTCCAAAGTAGGCTTGCCGTTAACCATTGCAGGACGAATCGCAGCAACTGGACAACGAGCAACAACGGTAGGACGCTCACAAACCATTGACACTAAATCATGGTTAATCTTAGGCGGCTTAGTATGTTGAATATTAAGTGCGATATCACCTTGACCACCACAGTTAATTTGACAACAAGAAGTTGTCATGTGAACACGGTTAGGCATTTCTTCACGAGTAAACTCTTCGTGCATCTCATCCATTAATGATTTAACAACACCTGATGCGTCAGTACCTGGAATATCACAGTGTAACCAACCTTGAGTGTGAGAAATCATTGTTACTGATGGTCCAGTACCGCCAACAGGGAAACCTGCTTCAGTTAGCGCTGATACTAATGCATCAACTTTAGAGCCATCAGAAACCATGAATTCAACGTTTGAGCGCATAGTAAAACGAACATAGCCATCTGCAAATTCATCTGCAATATCAGCTAATTTTTTAATTGTGTAAACATCCATTTGACGTGCTGTACCACAACGAACTGTGAAGATTTCTTCATTGTTCTTTGATGTGTGGTGTAATACACCAGCGCGTGGACGGTCGTGGTAAGCCCATTGGCCGTAGTTACGACGCATTGTTGGGTGCATGTATTGAATAGGATCTGGAACTCCAGATTCGATTGGCATAATTGGTGCTGCAGCCATAATATTTCTCCTAATTTATAAGTTTATTAATTTAATTGAATGTTTAAGCGTTAGCTTCTGCTTTGTTCTCGAACCACTTAACTGCTTCTTCATCCCAGTCATCCATACGAACGTATGAAGAGGTACGAGTAGAGTTGATCATGTTTGGATCAACGTTAACACCGATACCTTCAAGGAAGTTTACAACACCGATACGCTCAATCATTTCACCTGTACGTTCGTGCTCTAATGCATTTTCAGCGAAGAAGTCGATTACTTCACCTGCTAAGTCTTCAATTGCTTCTAAGTCGTCTGCGTTATCCATTTTCATAAATGGAACGATAACTGAACCGAATAAGTCACCAATCTTCAATGTACGCTTACCACCCATGATAATCATTACACCTTTATCATCACCAGTTGCCAAGATAGGCTCAACATCGCCTTTAGCAATGTAATTGTGAGTTAATGGAGAAGTTACATTTAAACAATGCATACACTTAACACAGTTTTTGTTGTCGATTGTTAATGAGTTATCGTCATTTAGTGTCATGCAGCTAGTAGGACAACGAGAAGTAATATTGTCAACTACGTACTGAGTGCCTTTATCAGCAACCATTGCTTTAAATAAGTCTTGGTTGATTTTAATATCATCTCTCCAAGTACCAATCGTTGCGAAGTCAGCACGCTGTACAGAGTTCATACAGTCGTTTGCACAACCAGAAACCTTAAACTTCATTTTGTAAGGTAAAGCAGGTCTATGCATGTCATCAAGGAATGCGTTAACTAGTGTACGCAATACCGCTTGCTCGTTCGTGTTTGACATTTCACAACGTGAAGCGCCAACACAAGACATGCCAGTACGTACCGCAGGACCTGCACCACCTAAGTCAAAACCGTAAGCATTGAATTCGTTAAAAATTGTTTGCGTAGTTTCTTCAGTTGCACCTTGTAACATGATGTCGCCTGATTGACCGTGGAATGCAATTAAGCCAGAACCACCGTTATCAACAAACATATCACACATATCTCTTAATAGAGTTGATGTGTAGTGCATGCCTGCTGGTGGCTGAATACGTAATGTATGAAATTCACCTGCTGCAGGGAATTTATAGTCACCATTATCGTCTTTTAACTCGTTAAAACGTGGAATGATGCCGCCACCGTAACCGATAACACCAACTGTACCACCTTTCCAGTAACCTTTTTTAGTTACGTAAGATGTTTCTAGTGTACCTAGTACGTCGCGTGCCATATCAGCACCTTTGTGTGAATCACTTGCTAGACGTTTAAGACCTGTTACAAATGAAGGCCATGGACCTTTTTCCAACTCATCGAGGTTGGGTGTGTTATATAGCTCTTTTGCCATTTTATCTCTCCGATATATTTAATAAATCTTTAGAACACTGGGTTTTAAAGATGTGAACGAGACAAATTATACTTAGTTACAAAAAAATACCACTGCTTTATAGTGGTATTTTTATCTACCCCTTAGGGGGTATGAGCTAATGGAAAGGCTTATATTAAGCCCACTAACTTACGTTCGCATTTTTTCTGAACTGGAAGAGATACTTGTTATTTTCTTTATAACTAAAGTGGCTGTTAAGTCCCCTGTTACATTGATTGCCGTTCTACACATATCAAGTATTCTATCAACTCCTAAAATCAGTGCAATGCCTTCAAGAGGGACGCCAATACCTTGTAGAATTGTTGCCAAAATCACAATACCGACTCCTGGAGTGCTCGGCGTTCCTATTGATGCACCGACCGTTGTAAGTGCCAAAATTACCAATTCAATAAACGTTAAATCTATTCCAAAAAGCTGTGTCAAAAATATGGCTGCACATACCTGGTAAAGCGCTGTTCCATCCATATTTATAGTAGCCCCCAAGGGGATTATAAATTTTGATATTGATGTAGGAACATTCAACTTCTCTTCCGAAGTGTTTATTGAAAGCCCCATAACAGCCGCTGAAGAGGAAGTTGAAAATGCCATAAGTTGCACTTCTCTCACCCTTTTTAAAAAATCTAAAGGCTTGATATTTGAACTTATATAAACGATCACTAGGTAAAAACAAAGAAGCAGCAACAATCCAGAAACCACTGTGAGAATATACATAGACATTGATGATATTGCATCAAAGCCTATCTTAATTGTGATGCTGCACAGTAAGCCAAAAACCGCATAAGGTGCTAATTTCATAGCCCAATCAATTATTCTCATGGAGAGCTCTTGAATTGCTTTTGCAAGGTCAATTAAAGGCTTTGCATCATGCTTGTTTATATTCATCAAGGCAACACCTATGAATATCGCTAAGATAACAAATGCCAATATATCTCCATCCAGTTTTGCCTGGACAGCATTTACAGGTATTAATCCAACAATCATGTCGGGCACTGGAATATTTGACGCCGAAACAGCGGCAGCTGGCAGTGAGCTTGCACCAATTGATGAAACAATGTCAGACGATACAAAATTACCAGGCTGCATTGCAAATGTTATTAGTATTCCAATCGTTACAGAAACAACTGTTGTCAATACAAAATAAGGCGCTATTCGTGAGCCTAGTTTTTTCAAGGTTTGAGTGTCTTTCGCGCTTGTAATTCCTAAAATAATCGAACTCATTACAAGAGGGACAACAACCATCTTAACTGTTGCTAAAAAAATATTTCCAATTAATGCAACCCAAGGAGCGATAGCAAGTGCTACATCTTTAGAGACAAATGCAAAAGCGGATGGAGATAACACGAGTCCAAACAAAACGCCAAGAAACATGCCGAGTATCACTTTAAACCAAAGTTGTTTTAACATGTTAACTCCTTTTTTTTAACCTATGACACCTAAAATATAAGGAAGAGCTCAATATAAAAATCACCCGGAATAGGTGATTTTATCAACCCTTGGCTTTTTTATACATCAATTTGATTGCGCAAGGGGTGGCAAAAATTATTTAAGCCAGATACTCATTAACGCGCTTGGCAACACCGCGACCTTCGTCAATCGCCCATACAACTAATGACTGGCCACGACGACAATCACCTGCTGTAAAGATACCCTCTTGTGAGGTTTGATACTGACCATAATTAGCTTTGTAATTACCACGCTCATCCAATTCAATATCTGCATCATCACTTACATAATGCTCTGGAGAAACAAAGCCCATTGAAAGTAGCACCAATTGAGATTCCCAAGTTTTTTCACTACCGGAAATTTCAGTCAATTGGCCATTATCGAATGTCACCTCAATGGTAACAAGACCAGTCAGATTGTTATTGTCATCCTTGATAAATGCCTTAGTCATAAGCTGGTATTGTCTTGGATCTTCACCAAATACCGCTTGCGCTTCAGCATGACCATAATCAACCCGATAAATCAATGGCCAAAGTGGCCATGGATTGTCATCTGCGCGCTCTACAGGTGGTTGACTCATGAGTTCAAAATTAACCACTGATTTTGCACCTTGGCGAATGGCTGTACCAATACAATCCGTACCTGTGTCACCACCACCAATAACAATCACATCCTTACCCTTAGCAGAAAGATCTGATTCATCAGCATGGCCGGTGTCTAATAAGCTTTTTGTATTAATGGCTAAATATTCCATCGCCATATGTACGCCTTTAGCATCACGATTATCAACTGGCAGATCTCTGGCCTCGCTTGCGCCTGTTGTAAAGATAATGGCGTCAAAATCTTTTTGTAGTGCCTGTGTTGTAATATCTTTACCGACATTAACATTAGTTATAAATTCAACACCGCAGTCTTTCATAAAATTAACACGACGATCAACAATATCTTTGCCGAGCTTCATATTTGGAATGCCATACATTAGCAAACCACCAATACGATCATCCCGCTCGAAAATACTCACATTATGACCTAACTTGTTAAGCTCATCTGCTGCAGCCAATCCCGCAGGGCCAGATCCTATGATTGCGATTTTTTTTCCAGTTTTATATTCCACATCATAAGGTTTAATCCAACCTTTTTCAAAACCCTTATCAATAATCGCTTGTTCGATATTTTTAATCGTAACCGCTGGATTACTCATGCCAAGTACACAAGAGCCTTCACAAGGCGCCGGGCAAACTCGACTAGTAAATTCTGGAAAATTATTTGTTTTTAATAGTCTGGCTAAAGCCTCTTCCCATTTATCGTTATAAACAAGGTCATTCCACTCAGGGATTAAGTTGTTAATCGGGCAGCCGTCATCTGACTGACAAAAAGGCACGCCACAGTCCATGCATCGTGCACCTTGTTCTTGTAAATGGGACTCATTATGTGTACCAGTAAAAATTTCACCATAATCTTTAAGACGCAATTCAACAGGGCGATAATCCTCTGTTTTTCTATCAAATTCTTTAAAGCCAGTTACTTTTCCCATTTCTCTAAACACATAAATCTAAAGCGCATAATTATGCCATATTTGCTATAAATATGCATCACTAAAAAAGATGATATAGTTTATTTGCTTGGCGCTATGTTTAACTGTATAATTGCCCTTTTTTAAGAAACAAATATTTAAGGATAAGTTCAAATGAATTTAATTGATCAAATTGAAAGCGAACAGCTAAGAAACGACATTCCTGAGTTCTCAGCAGGCGACACAATTATCGTACAAGTAAAAGTACGTGAAGGCGACCGTGAAAGATTACAAGCATTCGAAGGTGTTGTTATTGCTAAGAAAAACCGCGGTATTGGCTCAGCATTTACCGTGAGAAAAATGTCTCATGGCGAAGGCGTGGAAAGAGTTTTTCAAACACACTCTAAAATGATTGATTCTGTTGAAGTTAAGCGTCGTGGTAAAGTTCGTCAAGCAAAACTTTATTACCTTCGTGAACTAACTGGTAAGAAAGCAAGAATTAAAGAAAAATTAGCAACTAAATAAGTTTCGTTACTTTTCTTATAAATACCGGCAATCAGCCGGTATTTTTTTGTCTAAAATTTAGGCATGGAACATAATAAAAAACTTATTGAGCAATTCCTTGATTATTACTGGCTATCATCGGGTGCTAGTAAAAATACCCTGTCTGCTTATCGCTCTGATTTAGTGCTGTATTCAAAATGGCTAGAGCAATCTCCTTTGGAAAATGCCAGCGATACTAGTATTTTAAAATATTTTCAACATAGACAAATCGCCCCTTCCACTCAAGCGCGCATACTCACTTGCTTTAGAGTTTTTTATCAATACCTACTCCTACAAGGCCTCATCAATGCTAATCCAACAGCTAAACTTCACCACCCAAAACAAGAGCAAAAATTGCCTATTTTTCTAAGCATTAAAGAAGTTGAAAAACTTTTAGATGCACCTGATAAGAAAACCATTTTTGGACTACGAGATCGAGCCATGTTGGAGCTTTTGTATTCTTGTGGATTGCGAGTTAGCGAACTTATTAGTCTAGAATATCGCCATATTAATATCAATGACGAATATATTAGAATTTTAGGAAAAGGCAATAAAGAAAGACTTTTACCCATGGGTGAAATGGCCATAGAATACCTTTCTCAATATGAAAAAAAGGCCCGACCTTTTTTGATCAAAAAAGGACAAACAGATGGGTATTTTCTATCTAATCGCGGCAGCAATATGAGCCGCCAAAACTTCTTTTATATGATTAAAGCTTATGCTCAAAAATCTGGCATAAGCAAGCCTTTGTCACCGCATAGCCTGCGTCATGCATTTGCAACTCATTTAGTGCAACAAGGTGCTGATTTACGTAGTGTGCAACTGATGCTTGGTCATAGTGACATTGCTACGACGCAAATATATACGCACATTCAAAATGTTCAATTAAAGTCACAACATGGCAAGCATCATCCTAGAGGATAAGCTCGCTAATCGATAGCCTCTATACTGACAACTCAGCCAGTCTCTTTTGTCGATACTCTTTTAAGATTGACTCTGTGTATCCATTTGGTTCACTCACCCCTCTGTAAACTAAAGATAACGCCGCTTGAAATGCTGTTGTATCGTAGCTTGGTGCCATATTTTGATAAAACGGGTCGTGTTTATTTTGCTCATCCACCACAAGTGCCATTTCTTTAAATACTTGCTCTATTTGATCCTTGCTGCAAATGTTATGGTGTAGCCAGTTAGCCATGTGTTGACTAGAAATACGAAGTGTCGCCCTATCTTCCATTAACCCCACTTGATTGATGTCCATTACTTTTGAACAGCCAACGCCTTGATCAATCCAGCGCACAACATAGCCCAAAATACTTTGAGCATTATTATCTAGCTCCGCCTTAATCTCATCCACACTTAAGGTAGTGCTTGGATTGAGCACTGGCGCAAGTAGTAAATCTTGCTCATCAGCCTCAATGGGCGATTGCATTAATTGCTGTTGCCTGGAAAAAACATCAAACCGATGATAGTGTGTTGCATGCAAAGTAGCGGCAGTTGGTGAAGGTACCCAAGCACAATTTGCGCCTGCTTCTAAATGAGCCAGTTTACTTTCAATCATTTCATTCATCTGATCAGGCTGTGCCCACATGCCTTTGCCAATTTGTGCATTTTTGTACATGCCGCATTCAAGACCAACTTTTACATTTAATACCTCATAGGCTTTAATCCATGGCTGATTCTTAATCTGGCTCTTGGGCAACATAACACCTGCGTGCATACTTGTGTGTATCTCATCTCCAGTTCGATCTAGAAATCCGGTATTAATAAAAATAACTCGCTTGGCCGCCACTTTAATGCATGCTGCTAAATTAACACTGGTACGTCGTTCTTCGTCCATAATACCGATTTTAAGTGTGTTAGCCTTAAGTCCAAGAGCTTGCTCAACTTTCTCAAATAACTTAATACTAAACGCCACTTCATCAGGGCCGTGCATCTTTGGCTTAACAATATACACATTGCCTTTTTTCGAATTAGCCCCTAAATTTTGGATATCATGCAAGGCAATCAGCGTTGTCACCATAGCATCTAAAATACCTTCTGGTATTTCTTGATTGTCTGGATTTTTGATTAAATCTGTTAGCATATGGTGACCAACATTCCGCACCAACATAAGGCTACTGCCTGATAAAGTGCCAGACTCCCCTTTAGCATCAACAAAATGCTTATCTGAGTTAATTTTTCTGACTATTGATTTCCCGCCCTTTTCAAATTTAATTTCTAAATTACGCTTCATTAATCCTAGAAAATTACGATATGCGTTAATTTTTTCTTCACTGCCGACCGTGGCAACTGAGTCTTCAAAATCAATAATAGTTGTTAATGCTGACTCCAAAATTACATCTTTAATGCCTTGGGTTTCTGGATTAATCACAAGCTCAATATGTAAATTATGATGCTGGATTAAAATACTTTGGTCAGTGCTGCCCACAAAACTTTGTGAATTTTTTAGCGGCGTTGTGCGGCCATTCTCTAATGTAAATATTGGAGCTGATTGAGTGTTAATTGCAACAACTTGAGCATAAGATCCATCCGCTAACGGTGCAGCCTCATCTAAAAAAGTATTTGCCCAATCAATTACTTTAGTGGCGCGCTTAGAACCTTGGATTTCTCTATCGATAATATCACTACCGTATAAGGCATCATACAAGCTTCCCCAACGCGCATTAAGCGCGTTAAGGGCGAATCGTGCACTAGAAATAGGCACTACCAATTGAGGACCTGCAATGCTGGAGATCTCATCATCCACTTGATCTAATTCAAGCTTAAATGGGGCTGGCTTGGGTAGTAAATAGCCAATATCTTGTAAAAGTTTTTTATAGGTATTTAAATCAAATGCTCCTATACTTTCCTGATGCCATTGATCAATTTGAGATTGCATTTTGTCACGCTGCAGTAATAAATCTTGATTTTGTTGCGCTAGCTCGGAAACAATGGTTAATAATTTAGGGAAAAATTCATCCGCCTTGATGTTTAAACCTGGGGAAACCTCCTGTTCTATAAATTGATATAGACTGCGATTAACTTGAAAACCTGATATATTTTGATACCCATCCTCTAACATGATACTAACTCCTTAACAACAATAATGCCATCTTGATCGGCATATAAATAATCTCCAGGGATAAAATTTACTCCAGAAAAACATAGAGTAAGACCAGCCTCTCCCAAACCCTTCTTAATACTTTTTAATGGGTGCGTACCTAGTGCACGCACGCCAATTGGCATCTCATTAATCATCTCAGAATCTCTGATCAAACCATAAATAATTACCCCAGACCAATTATTCTTAACTGCTTTAGCAGCCAGCTGATCTCCCAACATAGCGCAACGCTTTGAGCCGCCAGCATCCACCACCAAAACTCGACCTTGGCCATTTGTATCAAGCACCTCTCTAACAAGGGAGTTATCCTCAAAACACTTAATAGTATGAATGGCGCCAAAAAAATCTACCTCAGCGCCATAACAATTATAAGTTGGCTCTACGTACTGTACATTAGGGTGTAGTTGGTCTGATATATCGCTAGTTTTTTGCATAAGAGCTAAGCCGATTGTGAATAAATTTGCGACATTCGATACCGCTGTCGATAAGGATAATAATTATTAATATTACCTTGTTTGATATTGTCTTGTACTGACTTCCAGTAATCAGCGCTCAATAGTTTTTCATAAGATTTTGAGAAAATTTTCTTACTGTCATTTTGACTAAACATAAACAACTTGAATTCTTCTGGAAAAACATCATCTGGGCCTACGTAATACCAAGGTTCAGCAGCCATCTCATCCTCTTCATGTCTGGCTTCTGGAATCTTTCTAAATACAGGCCGATCCATGGTGGTAATCTCATCATAATCATAAAATACAACTCGCTTTTGACGAGTTACACCAAAATTCTTAGTCAGCATATCACCTGGAAAGATATCAGCATTAATTAGCTCGTCAATAGCTCTACCATAGTCATTAACAATATGCTTTAGATCATCCTTGTTTTGCGTATCTTTAATGTACAAATCAAGCGGAATCATTTTATTTTCCATGTATAAATGTTTGATAATCAATAAATCGCCCTCGATGGTAACACTGGAGCCGACTTTATTTTTTAACTCTTTAATCAGTTCTTCATCTAAATCACGAATTGGAAATGCAACATTGGAAAACTCCCATGTATCTGCCAGGCGACCTACTTTACGATGATTTTTGACGTAAAAATACTTATCCTTAACCTGTTGTTTAGTAGCAGTTTTTGGTGGAGCAAAGTTATCGTTAATTACCTTGAAAACATAAGGAAACATAGGAAATGTAAAAACAGTCATCACCATGCCTTTAATACCTGGGGCAATAATAAGCTTTTCACCAGTACTACGTGAATACTTTAAAAATCTTCGATATAATAAAGTTTTTCCATGCTTATGAAGTCCAATAGAACTATAGAGCTCAGCTTTGGTTTTACCTGGAAGAATGGCTTTTAAAAAATCAACAACCGCCGCAGGATAGTCAGTATCAACAAAGAAATATGATCTGGAAAAGCTAAAAACAATCGAAATGTTATCAACATCAGTCAGAAGTACATCGACATGTATCCCCGTTTTTTCATCATTTAACAAGGCGATTAAAACCGGGCGAACCAGATTGTTTTTTAATACAACCTGGCCTACAATATAGGCAGCCTTTCTCCTGAAAAAAGTACTTTTAACCAGTTGTAATTCAAAACTTTCATCTTCAGATAAATCTAACTGCTTAACAAATTGCTCTTTTAAACGTAGCACATCACGCGCCAAATCTTGATAAGATGTTGTGAAGTTCAACTCAGTAAGAACCCCTTGCAGGGTTTGTTCTAGCTGATCAGTTTTAATATAATGGCTATCAATAACTGGATCATCCATATCAATAAACGTAGTTGATATGGATGGCTTAACAAAGATAAAGTTATTGTTATAAAAGCGCTTATCAAACAATAGACAGAACACTGAATTGTAAAACGTTTCAGCCAGTTCTGGTTGCTTGTAATTTGACGTTAGATTGATATAAGCAAGCTTGGTATTAATCCAAACTTGTTCATCAAACATGTCAGTAATTAGCTCTTTTTTAAGTTCGAGACAGAATTTCTTAACCTGCTTATCATAAAAATAAAGGCGCGCCTTATAATCATCCAGTAATTGTTGCCATTCACAATAATCAAATCGAGATTTAGCTTGCACAGAGGCCTGTTGAAAAACACAATAATGCTTCTCAAAACCTGCCAATATTTTTCTGGAAGTAGACTCAGGTAGACTGCTTGGTTGAGTTCTCATTTCCATCATATTACTTCATAAAGTCGTTAGCTTATACATAGTATAAACCAACTGCCTTTATAAAAAAATATCAAGATTTAGAATTGCTCTTCCTCAGTCGAACCAGTCAATGCAGTTACTGAAGATGCACCACCCTGAATAACAGTTGTTACATCATCAAAGTAACCTGCACCCACTTCTTGCTGGTGCGCTACAAAAGTATAGCCTTTTTCAGCTGCTGCAAATTCTGGCTCTTGCACCTTCTCTACGTAATGCTTCATACCTTCACCTTGAGCATATTCATGCGCTAAGTCAAACATGTTGTACCACATGTTATGAATACCCGCTAAGGTAATGAACTGATACTTGTAGCCCATTGCTGCAATATCCTCTTGGAAAGAAGCGATTTGAGAATCGGTTAAGTTTTTCTTCCAATTGAACGATGGTGAACAGTTGTAAGACAATATCTGATTTGGATTTTCAGCTAAAACTGCTTCTGCAAACTCTCTTGCAAAACCTAAATCAGGCTTGCCAGTTTCGCACCAAACTAAGTCTGCATATGGTGCATAAGAAACACCACGAGAAATCGCTTGATCAAGTCCATTTTTAACAACGTAGAAACCTTCTGGTGTACGCTCTCCAGTAACAAATGGCTCATCAATTGGATCTACGTCTGAAGTGATTAATGTTGCTGCTTCTGCATCTGTACGTGCTAGTAGTACTGTTGGTACGCCCATCACATCAGAGGCTAATCTTGCAGCATTTAATTTTTGAATTGCATCTTGAGTTGGCACTAATACCTTACCACCCATGTGGCCACATTTCTTAACAGAAGCCAATTGATCCTCAAAATGCACGCCTGCTGCACCAGCAGTAATCATATTCTTCATTAATTCATAAGCGTTTAATACACCGCCAAAACCAGCTTCAGCATCTGCAACGATTGGTAAGAAATGATCAACATATCCCTTATCTCCAGCATTAATACCTTTAGCATGCTGAATCTCATCTGCACGTTTAAATGTGTTATTGATACGACGAACCATCGTTGGCACTGAATCATAAGCATACAAAGATTGGTCTGGATACATAGTCTCTGATGTATTACCATCAGCAGCTACTTGCCAACCTGATAAATAAATAGCTTCAATACCTGCTTTAGCTTGCTGCATTGCTTGTCCAGCAGTAATAGCACCCATACAGTTAACGTAACCTTTTTTAGAGCTACCGTTAATTAGGCTCCATAATTGATCAGCACCATCTTTAGCATGTGTGTGCTCAATTTGCTTAGATCCACGTAGTCGTACAACATCTTCAGCGCTATAGTCACGCTTTACATCTTTCCAGCGTGAGTTTTCAGCCCAGTCTTTTTCTAATGCTTGAATTTGTTCTTGTCTATTCATTGTATTTCTCCTCATATGGATTATTAATTAATTACTTTACTTACTTGGTGTGAATAATGATACTTATTTTTTTATGTTTTTTCATAATATAATATATCTATTTCACAATATGAATAAATAGACTAGTTTTTATAAATATTTCGCCATATAAAAAAATTATTCCGTAATATAACGTGAAATTCTATAATGCGAAAAAAAATTATGTCAACAGACTTAACTAGTTCAGAAAAAAAGGTAACAGCAATTGAGAAGAGCTTAATCATTCTATCCATTTTTTCTATGGAAAGACCTTCCTTAAGTCTAAAAGAAATTTGCGATCAAGTAGGTTTTAATGCATCAACCACTTACCGGATTTTGCACACCTTATCAGAATACGGCTACGTTATTAGAACGGTGGACAAGAACTATTGCATTGGCACAACACCCTTATCTTTAAGCGCCATCTATCAAAAAACAAATCAGCTCACTCAAATTAGCCCTTTGGTTGATCATATTAGAGATATATGTAATGAAACTGCCTCTTTTTACATTCAACAAGACAACGAAAGGATTTGTCTGTATCGCGCGCATTCTCGCGATATGATCAGACACAATATCGATGTTGGAACTCAATTAGAACTTAATCGAGGTGCTTCTGGCAGGGTGATATTAGCCTACGGTAGACGCCTTCAAGATAAAAGTGGGTTTTTTAAAAATATTCGTGACAAAGGCTACTATCTTTCAATAAATGAGCACAATGCTGCTTTATTTTCTATTTCAAAGCCAATTTTGTCTGAAAGCGGTCAATTTATTGGTGCGCTGACTATTTCTGGCCCTATTAGTCGTTTTAACGAGGAAAGAAAACAGGGTTTTTTAGATTTATTAACGAAACAAATTAATCAAATCAAAATTCCTTAGAAAATTTTAGAGATATTCAACACTTAAAATTTCATAAACAATATCGCCTCTCGGGGCTTTAACTGTCACTTCATCGCCTTCTTCATTACCCATGAGGGCACTAGCAATAGGTGAGTGACAAGAGATTTTATTCCGATCAATATCAGCCTCATCTTCGCCCACTATTTGATAAGTAATCTCACTATCGTCTTCGATATTTAATAGGCATACGGTAGTACCAAATACACAACGACCGTTTTGATTGAGCTTAGTAACATCAATCACCTGCATGCGAGAAAGTTTAGATTCAACTTCTTTAATTCGCCCCTCAATAAAACCTTGCTCTTCTTTTGCGGCGTGATACTCGGCATTTTCTTTTAAATCTCCATGGGCACGTGCAGTTGCAATTTCCTCAACAATTCGTGGACGCTCAATATCTTTAAGATTTAAAAGTTCAGCTTCCAGTGCTTTTGCACCATCGACTGTCATTGGGATACTATCCATGCCAATTACTCCTTAACTATTTAGAGATTGTACAGTTCTTACCGTAATCTCTTCTTGCGTTTTCAATCCATCAAGCATGGCGAATGCCGCTGCAACGGTTGTGGTGAATGGCACTTTATGTACTAATGCTTGACAGCGAATAGCGGCCGCATCTTCAACACCTTGGGTATCTTCGGTTGAGTTGATAATTAAATCAATAGCATCGTTTTTAATCATATCGACAATATGTGGAGATCCTTCGGAAACCTTGTTAACCATTTCACAATCCAAACCAGCATCGATTAATGTGTCTCGATTACTACGAGTGGCCACTAATTTAAACCCCTGTTGAGATAATTTTTCACCCAAACCAACCAAATCATCACGATCCAGTCGTCGAAGACTAACAAAAACAGTGCCATTTTCAGGCGCTCGCGACCCTGCTGCTAATTGTGCTTTATCAAAAGCAGAGGCAAAATCATCGCCAATGCCCATAACTTCGCCAGTTGAGCGCATTTCTGGTCCTAAAATTGGATCAACACCCAAGAATTTATTAAATGGGAACACCGCCTCTTTGACACTGTAATGCTTAGGAATGATTTCTTGTGTAAAGTTAAGACTCTTAAGTGTTTGACCTGACATAACCCTTGCAGCAATATTAGCCAGTGGCGCGCTAATCGCTTTAGAAACAAAGGGCACAGTACGTGAAGCACGAGGATTCACTTCAATCACGTAAATTTCACCGTCTTGATAAGCCAACTGAGTATTCATTAAGCCGACAACATTTAGTGCTTTAGCCATCGCCACAACTTGTGCGCGCATCTTATCTAGAACATCAGCTTCTAAAGAATATGGTGGCAATGAACAGGCTGAATCTCCCGAATGAATACCCGCTTGCTCAATGTGTTGCATAATGCCGCCAATCACCACATCCTCACCATCAGAAATAACATCAATATCCACTTCAATTGCATGATCTAAAAACGAATCTAATAAGACGGGAGAATCATTTGAAACTTGTACTGCTGTATGCATATAGTGATCTAATGAGTCTTTATCGTAGACAATTTCCATAGCCCGACCACCTAACACATATGATGGACGCACAACTAATGGAAAACCAATAGCATCAGCGATATCTTGCGCCTGTTCAAGTGAGCGCGCTGTTCCATTTAGAGGTTGTTTTAAGTCTAGCTCTTGAAGCAAGGCAGAAAAACGTTCTCGATCTTCAGCTAAGTCAATTGCATCTGGGCTGGTGCCAATAATTGTTGCACCACTTTTCTCTAAAGCTTCTGCTAACTTAAGTGGTGTTTGACCGCCATAATGCACAATAATACCATCTGGATTTTCAATATCCACCACTGCAAGAACATCTTCCAAAGTGAGTGGTTCAAAATAAAGACGATCAGAAATGTCATAATCAGTTGAAACTGTCTCAGGGTTACAATTCACCATGATTGTCTCAAAACCATCTTCACGTAGCGCCAAAGAGGCGTGCACACAGCAATAATCAAATTCGATACCTTGACCAATTCGATTTGGACCGCCACCTAAAATCATGATTTTTTTCTTATCGGTAGGATTTGCCTCACACTGTTGCTGGTAAGTTGAATATAAATAAGCGGTTTGTGTATCAAATTCAGCGGCACAACTATCAACACGCTTAAAAACTGGCTTAATATTGAGCGCTTTACGGCGCTCACGCACAGAAGACTCGTTACAATTTAGTAGTTGTCCAAGTCGCGCATCCGAGAAACCCTTACGCTTTAGAGCGAACATATCATCTGCTGAAATATCCGTAAGGCTGGTGGCATTAATTTGCATTTCACTTGATACAATATCTTCAATTTGCGCCAAGAACCAAGGATCTACTTTAGATAAGTCAAACACCTCTTCTAAACTCATGCCTAGTCTAAAGGCATCAGCCAAATAAAAGATACGTTCACCGCGCGCAGTAATACATTCTGAACGAATTTTATTACGCGCATCATCTGCATTTAAATCCACAATCGGATCCAATCCAACCTTGTCTGTCTCAAGACCTCTTAAAGCTTTTTGCAATGATTCTTGGAAGGTTGAGCCCATGGCCATTACTTCACCCACTGATTTCATTTGCGTAGTTAGGCGATCATCCGCTTTCGGAAATTTTTCAAAAGCAAAGCGTGGAATTTTTGTAACTACATAATCAATACTTGGCTCAAATGAAGCAGGTGTTTTTCCGCCAGTAATATCATTATCAAGCTCATCAAGTGTATAGCCTACTGCCAATTTTGCTGCTACCTTAGCAATCGGAAATCCAGTTGCTTTTGAGGCCAGTGCTGATGAGCGCGAAACACGTGGATTCATTTCAATAATGGTTAAACGACCATTTTCAGGATTAAGAGCAAACTGCACGTTTGATCCGCCTGTGTCCACTCCAATTTCACGTAATACTGCTAAAGAAGCGTTACGCATCACCTGATATTCTTTATCCGTTAAAGTTTGAGCCGGCGCAACAGTAATAGAGTCCCCCGTATGCACGCCCATTGGATCAAAGTTCTCAATAGAACAAATAATAATACAATTATCTTTAGTGTCTCTTACCACCTCCATTTCAAATTCTTTCCAGCCTAAGATTGACTCTTCAACTAAAAGTTCATTGGTTGGCGAAAGATCCAGTCCGCGTTCACAAATTTCAACAAATTCATCTTTATTAAAAGCAATACCGCCACCCGATCCACCCATGGTGAATGATGGACGAATAACTGTTGGATAGCCTACTGTCTCTTGAATAACAAAAGCCTCTTCCAGCGTATGGGCGACTGCCGCTTTTGGCATATCTAGGCCAATTTTAAGCATAGCCTCACGGAATAAATCACGATCTTCAGCTTTATCAATCGCCTCTTTTTTGGCACCAATCATCTCAACACCGTGCTTTTCTAATACGCCATGACGCTCTAAATCGAGCGCACAATTAAGTGCTGTTTGCCCACCCATGGTTGGCAATAGCGCATCAGGCTTTTCGGTTTCAATAATCTTTTCAACTGTACGCCATTCGATAGGCTCAATATAAGTTGCATCCGCCATTTGCGGATCAGTCATAATGGTAGCTGGGTTGGAGTTAACTAGAATAACTCGGTAACCCTCTTCTCTTAGAGCTTTACAGGCTTGTGCGCCAGAATAGTCAAACTCACAGGCCTGCCCAATAACAATGGGTCCGGCACCAATAATTAAAATACTTTTTAGGTCTTGTCTTTTTGGCATACTTCTCTAGATATTAATTCTTTTTTTAAAATTCGTCTTCTTCAACTGGCAAATTGCCGTCAAAAATATCAAACTTACGTTTTTGTAAATAAGAAGACCTCATGGCGATATAAGGATCGTCTGACTGGTCTAATAAATCAGTTGCAGGCAGTAATTCAACCCTTTTATCAATAATGTTCATAGCGCTAGCACTAATAGAGCCTACATCATCCATCTCATTAACCAGATTTGCATCTGAAGTGAGGTCAACATATAAACCTGCACCATCTCTAAGGGTGGATGGCCCCATCAAAGGTAGCATAATATAAGGACCATTATCCACACCCCAAACAGCAAGCGTCTGTCCAAAATCTTCATTCTCAGTAGTTAAACTCATGTCAGTGGCAACATCAAATAACCCGTACAAACCAATGGTAGAGTTCACTACAACACGACCTAATGTAATGGCACCTTGCTCTATTTTAAATTGCAAAATTTGATTAGCCAGTGTTGACACATCACGTAAATTACCAAAAAAATGACTCACTCTGTTTTGTAAGAAATCCGGCGTATGGTCTTTATAAGCACGAGAAACTGGCTCTAATAAATTATCATCAACAGTTTCATTAAATTCATAGACCACTCTATTAACTTCCTCAAATGGGTCCACTTCCTCCGCCATTAGAATTGTGCTAAACATCAATAGTATCAAACTTACTAATAATTGTTTCATGAGTCCATCTCCTGAATAAATGTATCAAATAATCCACTTACGTCGTGTGGCCCAGGAGATGCCTCTGGATGCCCCTGGAAACTAAATGCTTTTTTATCCGCCACTCTAACACCTTGAATGGTGTCGTCAAATAATGAACGGTGAGTTACTTTTAAATGGCTCGGCATACTTTCTTCTGCTACTGCAAATCCATGATTCTGCGACGTAATCATAACCTGTTTAGACTCTAAATCTTGTACAGGATGGTTAGCACCATGATGACCAAACTTCATTTTTTCTGTCTTCGCACCACTTGCCAAGGCTAGTAGCTGATGCCCTAGACAAATACCAAAAATTGGCATATTTTTCTCTAGTAGTGCTTCAATATTGGCAATTGCATAATCGCATGGCTCAGGATCGCCCGGTCCATTGGATAAAAACACACCATCTGGATTCATTGCCAATACATCAGAAACTGGTGTTTGTGCATTAACCACTGTTAGATTGCAGCCACGATCTACTAACATTCTTAAGATGTTAGTTTTAACACCGTAATCATAAACCACTACTTTAAATTTAGAATTAAGTTCTGCAAATTCACCCGTTTCCAGAAAGTAAGAGCCCTTGTTGAATTGATACTGCTTAGTAGTTGAAACTACTTTAGCCAAATCTACATTCTTCAATCCAGCAAAAGACTGCGCTTTTTCAATAGCTTGTGCTTCATCAATATTATCACCGGCAACAATACAACCTTTAAGGGAGCCTTTCTCACGCAAATGACGTGTTAAAGCGCGTGTATCAATATCGCTAATGGCCACAATATTATTACTTTGCAAGTATTCATCTAATGGCATGGTATTGCGCCAATTACTATGTAGAAGTGGCAGGTCACGAATGATTAGTCCAGCCGCATAAACTTTAGAAGACTCTTCATCAACTTCATTTGTACCAGTATTACCGATATGAGGATAAGTGAGCGCAACAATTTGTTGGGTATAAGAGGGGTCGGTCAGAATTTCTTGATAACCCGTCATTGAAGTGTTAAACACCACTTCACCTAATGTTTCTCCGGCACTGCCAATTGATTTTCCGTAAAAAATCTGACCATCTTCTAATGCTAATAAGGCAACTTGTGACACCGGATACTCCTGAATGAAAAACTTCGGGAATTTTACCATATTGTCTTAACCTTCTGAAAGGCAAATATACAAATACAAGGGGTATAATTAATCACAAATCAAATAATGAAAAAAGAACAATATTATGGAAATTACAGTAGACAATATTAAGTGTGGTGGTTGCGCCGGATCTATTACCAAAAAATTAACCGCCACCTTTGGCACGGACAAAATTAACGTAAATATCGAGAAAGGTATAATTAACATTAATCTTGACAACTCTAAAAAAGACGAGCTGTCCAAAGTATTGCTAGATTTGGGTTACCCGGAAATAGACTCAGTACATGGCTTTGACTCGGCCAAAGCCAAAGCAAAATCTTTTGTTTCTTGTGCAATTGGAAAAATGGATCAATGATTGTAACTGTTAATGGTCAAGCGTTAAAGATAGATAATTCAGCCACAGCTAAAGATCTAATTAGTCAATTGAATTTTCAAGATCAGCGTATTGCCTTAGAGGTAAACGAATCCATTATTCCAAAATCTGAACATTCAGAATTTGAATTAAACGAGAATGATCAAATTGAAATTATTAAAGCTGTTGGTGGTGGTTAAACAAACCAAGCTTTTGGCATTTCATCAACGCCCAAAGGCTTAACACTAAGACTTTGGGTAACGCCAGCATTTAATTTAACTTCAACTTGTACACTTTCTTGCTCACGGCCTTGGGAATAACGTGCCAAAACTTGTGCAGCAACCTTTAGATCTTCCTGGTTGGGTTCACCATCAATTAAGGCAATCGGACCATTGCAACTAGTTGGATATAAATTAGCATACTGATTTCGATATCCTTCTAAAAATTTAACTTCACCCTCTTCTCTGGCTACAATCATTTTAAAGCGCTGATTAGGGCGAATATGACGACCCACCTTTAACATCATTAAATCATCAAGTTGGTAATCGCGATTACCACGGGACTGCCACATATCAACCAATTTATCAGAATATTGTTTATCTGTTAAAAAGCAACATCCTCCTGCAGGAGTGGCATAATCATCGAATCCGTACTCCTTAGCTAAAGCCATTTGTGGCTTACGTGTACGCCCTGAAAAATCAAGCAATTGCTCACGATCAACCCAGCCCTCTTTCTCAGCTTTAGTTTCAGGTAAGTGTTTTGCGCACAACGGACGTAATAATAAGTCATCTGCGCCTGATTCCTCTTGCACAACAGGCATTGTATCTTTACGCTGAGACATTGGGCGTTGACCCATTACTTCGCCAGTGATAATAAAGTCGAAGTCATTTTCTTCCATCCACTGTTTAGCTTTTTTCACCATAAAGCCTTTGCAATCTAGGCACGGATTCATATTCTTACCGTAGCCATGCTTTGGATTTAATAGTACATCTCGGTATTCTTCAATTACATCAATAATATGAAGTTTGATCCCCAGCTGTTCGGCCACCCAAAGTGCATTGTTACGTTTTGGCTTGTCACTTTTTTGCTTACGAATGGCATGTGTATGACCTTCAACGCAAAATCCAGTAAAAAAATTAATACCTTCAACGTGGATACCTTGGTCAATTAACAGCTTGGTACTAAGCAAAGAATCTAGTCCTCCTGAGATTAGAGAAACTGCTTTAATTTGTTTTTTATTTGTCATAATTATTCTTATTTACGTTGGCCACTAACACAACACCATTCATCTTTTTTTGAAACTTTTAAGTCCGTAAAAAACTCGCCATAAGTCTCAAGAATCATTGGCAGTTGCTTTTCCATGATGCCTGAGAGTGCAATACGCCCATTAGCTTTAACCAAATTGGAAAAATGCTTACATAGACTGACTAATGGATTGGCTAAAATATTGGCAATTAATAAATCCACCTGATCAAGCTTTCCTTCATCATCGGTATGCAATACACGAATTCTATCTTGACACTGATTGGTCTCAATATTATTTATTGTTGCAATAACTGCTTGAGGGTCGTTATCTACCGCTACTGCACTCATAGCACCCAATTTAACCGCGGCAATAGCCAAGATACCTGTGCCTGAACCATAATCAATTACTGAGCAATTTTTTGGCGCATTAGAATCCAAATATTGCAAACAAAGATCTGTTGTTTGATGGGTGCCCGTGCCAAATGCCAAGCCAGGATCCATATCAATAATAACGGCATCATTTGGCAAATTAGCGCTATCCTCCCAAGAGGGGCAGATCCAAATTCGCTCACCAAATTGCATAACGTGAAAATCTTTTTTACATTCATCTTCCCAGACGCGGTCTTTCAACAGCTCAAAATCCACATGTTCAATGTTGCAAATTTGGCCAAGTGTTTGCTTTACATACATTTGATCTATATCTAGATCAAACAAAGCCGTGATTACAACCCCTTGCCAAAGCGGTGTTTCACCAACAGGTGGCTCAAAAATATCTTGTCCACTTGCATTAGCAAAGGTAACAGAGACACTGCCCAATCCTGATAGTATTTCGCTAACAAAATCTGCTTGCTCTTTACTTGTTTGTAAGGTTAGTTGCATCCAGTCCATAGCGTGAGGATTATACCCGTGTGCATTAAGTCTAAAGCCCATATAAACAATCATGCGACCATGGTAATATTAATAATGATTGATAAAAATACACTAAGCGCTTTAACCATATTTCTTGATATAGATGGCAACATACCTCCTAAGGGATAGTTAACGATATCACTATAAAATAGTGATAAAAACTTGCAATTCAGTATAATTTGCTTAGTTCACATCTTTAAGTCATAAGATTTAAAGATTTATTAATTACTAGGAGATATCATGGCTAACGGCATTACAAAAGGTAACAGACCAGCATTAGGAAGCAGCTTAGAGGCATTAAATAAATCTAACCCTTTAAATTCAAGAAGTGGTAAAGAAACTGTTACTACAACGCAAGACTACAAAAAAGGCATGAAGTCGGCAGAAGAATTAGACGAGTTTAGATAGGTCTAGTTGCACGATTTAAGTCAATAAAACCCTCGAAAGAGGGTTTTTTATTATCTAAATTATTATCTGCAGCCATGAGGCCGGTGTCAGAATTTTAGCAGCCACCATACCCATACAAACAAAATGTGTATTTATAAAATTTGACTTCGATCAATATTATATAATATAACCAATTAAATTACTATGGTATTACAATGGCATTAGATAGAACAGGAAACGGATACTTAGTTGATCCATCAATTTGGTCTGAAGAAATTATGCATGAAATGGCAACAGAAGATGACATTACTCTGTCAGACTCTCAAGTTAATCAAATTCGTGTAGCTAGAGAATATTTTTCTGAAAATTCTTCGGTGCCACCAATTAGAACCTTTGCTAAAGTTGTGGGTGTGGACAAAAAAATTCTTTTCAAAGAGTGGCTAACAGGCCCTATGAAGCCAATCACGAAGTATGGAGGAATGCCCCAACCAACAGGTTGCGTCTAAAAATACTTGTAACTGATAAACTCAAAAAAAACCCTCGAAAGAGGGTTTTTTATTACCTAATATTTACAACAATCTTCCTGTGGCCACTCTATTGAGATGTGATTTTTTCTTAAATTAAGGCGTAAAGAATTTGAAAATCAGGAGTTTACACCCCAAGGGCACTTCCTTAGGGCGCATTAGTAAATGACTGATTTGATAATTCTGACAACGAAGATATTAGGAAAAAGTACGCTCAATCTATATCAAGTCTTTGACCGAGGCTAAGGCTGAGCCCAAACTACTAGGATCTGTGCCACCACCCTGTGCCATATCTGGTCTACCACCACCCTTGCCACCAACCTGTTGAGCGACATGGTTAAGAATTTTTCCAGCTTGATATTTATCAGTTAAGTCTTTAGTTACACCTGCAACTAATGAAACTTTATCACCACTGACTACTGCCAACACCACAACAGCTGAGCCAAGCTTATCCTTGAGTTTATCGGCAATATCGCGTAAATCTTTGCCGCTTACACCCTTGACAACGGTTGAGAGTAGCTTAACACCGTTAACCTCTTGAGCCTGTCCAATAAGATCGTCACCTTGATTATTGGCCAACTGTTTTTGAAAAATAGAGATTTGCTTCTCTAGCTCTTTTTGTTGCTTAATTAGCTGCATGACTTTTTCAACTGCACCTGAATTGCTTGTTTTAGTCATCTGCGCAATAGCACCAAGACTGCCTTCAATTTGTTTATCAAATAAATAAGCATCGTAACCTGTCATCGCTTCAATTCGACGTACACCTGCAGCAATACCGCCTTCTGAAGTAATTCTAAATAAACCAATATCACCAAGTTGATTAACGTGTGTACCGCCACATAACTCTACTGAAAAATCATTTTTACCCATACTTAAAACACGCACGGTGTCGCCATATTTTTCGCCAAAAAGCGCCATAGCGCCTTTCTTTTTAGCTGTTTCAATATCTGTCACATCAGTATGCACCATCGAATTACCCAATATTCGACGATTAACCATGGCTTCAATTTTATCCAAATCAGCCTTTGCAATAATCTCATCATGGGAGAAATCAAATCGCAGTTTGTCACTATCAACCAGAGAACCTTTTTGTGTAACTGTTTCACCTAAAACACCACGAAGTGCTGCATGCAACAGGTGTGTGGCAGAGTGATTACGAGCAATGCGTTTACGCTTACGCACATCAACTTTAGCCTCAAGCACATCGCCCACCTTTATCACACCATTTGATACACTGCCATGATGCTCAAAAGCACCTGTTTTTTGTTTTTGCGTGTTGTTCACGTCAAATTTTATGTCGTTATTGCTCAGTGTGCCACTATCACCAATCTGACCACCTGATTCTGCGTAAAAACTAGATTGCACCAAAACGATAATTGCGTGATCGCCAGCTTCAATAAAATCAACCAATTCTCCATCTTTAATTAATGCTTGCACAGAGGTTGTGTTATCCAATTGTTGATAGCCTAAAAATTCAGTTTCCTGAGTGATATCCACACCTTTTTGTGTGGTTTTAAAATCACCCGCTGAGCGTGCTCTATCACGCTGTTTAGTCATCTCTGCTTCAAAACCAGGCATATCGATAGTCAAGTTGCGCTCTCGTGCAACATCAGCCGTTAAATCAACCGGGAAGCCGAATGTGTCATAAAGTTTAAACACCGTTTCGCCATCAATCTCGCCATCCTTTAAATTGACAATCGCCTCTTCCAGGATGCCCATACCTTGATCTAGTGTTTGTGCAAAACGCTCTTCTTCACGCTTTAAAACCTTTTCAACATTGGCCAATGCAAGTTTCAACTCTGGGTACACCTGCTTAAGTTCAAGCGCCAACACAGGTGCTAATTTATAGAAGAAAACTTTATCAATCCCAATTTTATGCCCATGGCGGATAGCGCGGCGAATAATGCGGCGCAATACATATCCACGTCCCTCATTAGAAGGAATCACCCCATCAACAATCATAAATGCGGTAGAGCGAATATGGTCTGCAATCACACGTACAGAAGCGTTATCTTGCTTGATACCACTGGATTTTGAAGTTAAGTCAACAACCGATTTAACCAAACTTTGGAATCCATCTGTATCGTAATTATTATTTTTATGTTGCAATACTGCTGCCAGACGCTCAAGACCCATGCCGGTATCAACACAAGGAGCATCAAGTGGCTTTAAGTAGCCGTCTTCTTGCTTATCGTATTGGGTAAAGACCAGATTCCAAATTTCAATATAACGATCACCGTCCTCATCGGCATGACCTGGAGGTCCGCCAGCAATCTGCTCACCATGATCATAAAAAATTTCACTCGACGGACCGCACGGTCCGGTATCGCCCATTTGCCAAAAATTATCTTTGGCACCACAGCGAGAGATGCGATTTTTAGGGAAGCCAATTTCATTTACCCAAATGGCTTCAGCCTCATCGTCTTCTTCAAAAACACTAACCCAAAGCTTTTCTTTTGGCAATCCAAGTTCAACGGTCAAAAACTCCCAAGCATATTGAATGGCTTCACGCTTGAAATAATCACCAAATGAGAAATTTCCTAGCATTTCAAAAAATGTATGGTGACGCGCGGTATAGCCTACATTTTCCAAATCATTATGTTTTCCACCCGCTCGAACACAACGCTGACAAGAGACCGCACGCGTATAAGGGCGCTTTTCTAAACCACTAAAGACATCCTTAAATGGCACCATACCAGCATTCACGAACAACAAGGTTTTATCATTATGTGGCACTAACGATGAGCTCGGCTCGATAGTGTGCTCTTTGGAGGCGTAAAAGTCTAAAAATTTCTGTCTAATTTGTGCCGTTTTCATGCGATTAAAGCGTTGTATAAAAAGGCTTAATTATATAGAGGAATGCTTATTCCAGCAACGAAGTGTCGCCTGCACCATGGCGAATAATTTCAACCGCATCGCCCGATAAATCAATCACTGTTGTTGGCTCTGGTGGACAATAGCCATCATCAATAATTAAATCCACTTGATTATCAACAGCGTCACGCACATCATCAATATCGTAAAACTCACAGCCCTCAAGAATTAAAGAGACACTCATTAACGGCTCGTCAAGAGCTGCGAGCAATGCTTGTACCACGCCGTGACTCGATACTCTAACACCAATAGTTTTTTTCTTTTCATGCAGTAATCGTTTGGGCACGTCACGTGTCCCGGCCAGAATAAATGTATAAGCACCTGGCAAAATTTTCTTTAATAACCGAAAGGCATTATTATCCAATTTTGCATATTCACCAATATGTGATAGATCGCGCATCATTAGAGTAAAGTCATGACGTTTAGACAATTGACGAATTTGTCGAATTTTATCCAAGCCATTTTTATTACCCAGAGTTGTTCCAAGCGCATATCCAGAATCAGTTGGATAGGCTATCACCCCACCAGAGTGCAACTCTTCAACTACTTGCATGATTAAACGCTGCTGAGGATTTTGAGGATGAATTGCAACTAACTTGGCCACTACCAATCTCTCCATACAGTTTCATTGGCGCTAGGCATATCTTGCAAATGCCCAATACGCACTCTTTGACCTGACCAACCATGATAATCAGAACCCACCGATGCCGACAAGCCAAACTCTTTGGCCCACTGACTCACTAGCGTAATTTCATCACTACTACTCGAGCCTGTGACCACTTCAACGCCATCCAAGCCAACACCAGACAAATGATTTAACAAGCGCTTTACTTTAGTGTTGGTCATTCGGTAGCGCAGTGGGTGTGCTAATACCGCCTTGCCACCAGCGGCGTGAATCCAGCTAATGACTTCATCATATTCAGCCCATTTTCCGCCCACACCTCCGGGTTTTTTACCTGTTAAAAATCGCTTAAAAACACTCTTCATATCTTTACACACACCCTCTTGAACCAGCATCTGGGCAAAATGCGTACGCGTAATCATACTTTTTTTGGCAATGGCTTGTGTTTTTTCCAGCGCTCCAAACACCCCTGCACCACCCAAACCGCGCGCCATTTTCTCAGCACGCAATTGTCTGAATTCTTGGTGTTGTTTCAGACCCATTTGCAGAATTTCATTATTAATATCCACCCCCAGGCCTAAAATATGCACGGTCATATTACTCCACATGGCAGATATTTCCACACCATGAACAAGACTCAAGCCACTCTTGTCGGCTTGTTGTTGTGCTTCAATAAGCCCATCAGTAGTATCATGATCTGTCAGTGCAAACACATCACACCCCTCTTTTTTAGCAAGAAGCACAACCTCACTGGGCGACAATACCCCATCAGAATAATACGAATGACAATGTAAATCAATTTTCATGAGTGTCATTATCCATTATTAACGCCACTGGCTGAAATTCTTTAAAAAGCAAAAAAAAAAAACGATTTATAGTTTAAAATAATCTCTCATGAAGAACTGGTATCTTATTCAAACTAAGCCTAAACAAGAGGCTGTTGCACAGCAAAATTTATCCGACCAAAACTTTACAGTGTTTTGCCCAAAGGCTGTTATTAAAGGAAAAACAGTCTCACTTTTTCCTCGTTATTTGTTTATTGAGCTAGATGATAAAAGCCAGAATTGGACGCCTATTCGATCAACTAGAGGTGTGGCAAATTTTGTCAGATTTGGCCTAACATTTGCTAAAGTCCCTAGTCAAATTATTAATATGATTAAAATTCAGCAGCAACAGACCATTGAAAAAATGATTAATATCTGCTCACACCAACAAGGTGATACGGTCGAAATACAAACAGGTGCTTTCAAAGGTCAGAAAGCTATTTTTCAAAATTATAATAGTAGTGATAGAATTACTATCTTGTTAAAAATAATTGGTCAACAGCAAGAGGTTCTGCTTAGCGAAAATGAAGTGGTTGCAATATAAGCCATCACAGCACTAATTTCTTGCTTTAAAATTAAGCATTCATCTTTAATTATTTAATCCTAATAAGCTATGTGTGGAATTGTCGGCGGTATTTGTAAAAACAATATTACCCCTATTTTAGTAGAAGGCTTAAAACGTCTAGAATATCGAGGTTATGACTCCGCTGGCGTGGTTGTCTTGGATGAGGATAATCACCTTTATCGTGCCAGAGCAGTGGGGAAAGTAGCTAATCTCGAACAAAATATTCGCGACCAACAAAAACCACTTAATGGCACTATTGGCATCGCGCATACTCGCTGGGCAACGCATGGTGAGCCCTCAAGTCGCAATGCTCACCCGCACATCTGTAATCACAGTGTTAGTGTAGTTCATAACGGTATTATTGAAAATTTCTTAGCATTAAAATCTGAACAAAAATCACAAGGGTACAACTTCACCTCGGACACTGACACCGAAGTTATTGCCCATGCTATTCATAAAGCGCTAGAAACTAGCAATACGCTACTTGAGGCTACACAAAAAGCAATTACTACTTTTGAAGGCGCTTATGGCGTTGGAGTGGTTTCACCCAAATATCCTGGACACATTATTGCTGCTCGTAGTGGTTCTCCACTGGTAATTGGTGTGAGCAAAAAAGGTCATTTTATTGCTTCCGACCAGATGGCACTCCTTGAAATTACCAAAGAGTTTATTTTTTTAGAGGAAGGTGATATTGCTGATATCACTCTAGAATCCGTAACAATTTATGATGTTAATGGTGCTCAAGTCAATAGAGAAGTTAAAACCTCCAAGCTTAAAAGCGGGCAAACATCAAAGGGTAATTATGCGCACTATATGCTTAAAGAGATTTTTGAGCAACCGCAAGCCATTCAAGACACACTAGAATCACGTATCACTAAAGACAGTGTGCTGCCTTCTGCTTTTGGACATAAAGCTGCAGACATCTTTAAATCCACCAAACACATTCAAATCATCGCCTGCGGCACTAGTTACAACGCCGGCCTAGTAGCTAAATACTGGTTGGAAGATATTGCCAAAATCCCCACCCATATTGAAGTGGCTAGTGAATATCGCTATCGCAATCCAATTATCCTGGATAACACCCTGTTTGTTACGATCTCACAAAGTGGCGAAACAGCTGACACTTTAGAAGCACTAAAATCAGTCAAAAAACTCGCTAAAGATAAAAATATCCACACACTAACGATTTGTAACTCGGCAGAGTCAAGCTTAACTCGCGAATCAGAGCTCACTTTCTTAACCCACGCCGGCCCAGAAATTGGCGTAGCCAGCACCAAAGCCTTTACTACCCAGCTGGTATCACTGGCACTACTAGCGGTGGCAGTTGGCAGGTGTCACAAGCAAGTGTCCAAACAACAAGAAGCAACAATTGTAGATGGGCTTAATCGCTTGCCAGGATTGATTAAAAAAACACTCAAGCAAGAAGATCAAATTAAAGAATTGGCCAAAACCTTTAAAAACAAATTTAATGCGCTATTTTTAGGTAGAGGCTCCATGCATGCCATCGCCATGGAAGGCGCCTTGAAGCTTAAAGAGATTAGCTACATTCATGCTGAAGCTTACCCGGCAGGTGAGCTTAAACATGGTCCTATTGCTCTAATTGATAAAGACACGCCGGTGATTGCCATTGCGCCAAATGATGCATTGCTTGATAAGCTGAAATCTAATCTTCAAGAAGTAAAATCACGAGGCTCAGAGATGATTGTATTCGAAGATGAGGTGGCAGAAGTATCCCCAATGAAAGGCATGACCGTTGTGCCAACAACAACCAATTTAGGTAGAATCACGGCGCCCATTATCTTTACCATTCCGCTACAGCTTTTAAGCTATCACGTGGCATTAATAAAAGGGACTGATGTCGATCAACCACGAAACTTAGCTAAATCAGTTACCGTGGAATAATTAAATAATACCATCTACTTTAGCAAAGGCATTGGTAGCAACCACAAATCCTTTTACACTGCCACAATCAAATCTCTCACCTTGAAATTTATAAGCAATCACCTTGCCTTCTTTGGCTAATGTCATCAGTGCATCGGTGATTTGAATTTCTCCATTTTTATCAGGCGCTGTGCTCTCGAGTACATTGAAAATTTCTGGGGTGAGAATGTATCTGCCGATAATAGCCAGATTAGTTGGCGCTTCTTCTGGGCTGGGCTTTTCAACCATGCTTTTAACTCGATAAGCATCGTCAGAATCCTCTAATAACTCACCATCAATCACGCCGTACTTATCAACTTCTGTCATTGGCACCTCTTCAATCGCCACAATGCAGTGATCTGGGTGCTGCTGATAAAGCTTTGTCATCTGTGTGAGTACAGAATCACCCTTATTAGTACACAAATCATCCGGCAGGATGACTGCAAATGGATCATTACCAATTAGTGGTTTGCCGGTATAAATAGCGTGACCCAACCCCAACATTTGATCTTGCTCAATATAAGTAAAGTCACACTGCTCTGAGGCATGATTGACTTCATCAAGTAATGCTGATTTTGCTGTGCCATTAATGCTGGATTCAATATCTGCATGTGGCTCGAAGTGGTTTTTAATCGCTTGTTTGTATTTACTGGTAACCATGGCCATGGTTGTCATACCAGCGCTCATGGCCTCTTCCACGCCGTACTGAATGAGTGGCTTGGTAAGAATTGGCAACATCTCTTTAGGGATGGCTTTAGTGACTGGTAAAAAGCGCGTACCGTAGCCTGCTACAGGAAATAGACATTTATTAATGATACTCATAGTTTATCTTTGAAATTTTTCAGCTAAGTTAATTTTGCCATATTCAACTCCTGGCTGGTCATATGTATTGATTTGTAAAAATGCACCAATACAAGAAACTAGCAATTGATAACTAAACATAATTTTAGCGATATTATATTCATCAACAGTGCGAATTGAAATTACGTCGCAAGGGATATCATCTTGTTCTTCAATTGACTGAATGGTTGCATCAGCTTGCATGTTTAACAGATCATTAAAACTGTAGCCTTCTGCATAGCCGCAAGCCAAGCCATCAAACTTATTAGCCGTGTCTTTTGGAATACTACTACTATCTTTAAGATCGTTAATCTTAATAAAAGTAACGGTTTTATCCCTCACACCGTCCATGATCATTTGCAAAAAACTATGCTGGTCAACTGGTCCAACCAGGCCAACAGGCGTAAGCGCTTGGCGAGTGCCATTAATATTGATCTTGCCCAGGCTCTCTGCCCAAAGCTGCACATACCATTTGTTAAAACTTTCCAATAGAGATGAATAAGAAAAAACAACATTAATATTGAATCTGTTTTTGTTCTCAACTAAAAATCTGGCTTTTCTGATAATAGGTTTGTAGTAACTTGTTTGCTCAAAAAAACTATCAGCCACGCGCTTACAACCATTCAGTAAATTATCGATATCAACACCCACCATGGCTAGTGGCACTAAGCCCACAACACTAAATACGGAGAAACGCCCACCTATATCCTCAGCCAAATCAAAGGATTTGATGTTGTTGTCATTGGCAAATTGTGTGAGATTGCTTTTAGTTTCAGAGATGATGGTGCAGTTAGTGCTATTAATTTCCACCAGAGAATTGAGGTATTTAAACAAACTCAAAGTTTCAATGGTATTGCCTGATTTAGAAATAACTACAAATTGAGCATCATTCAAATCTACTTTTTTTAAACAGAGTTTAATTTTAAGCGGGTCAATCGTTTCCAAAAAAAGCAAATCTTTGGTGTAATTGTTAGATGACAATAAAAACTCATAAATTGCTCGTGCACCGAGGCTGGATCCACCAATACCCAAAACGACGATGTGCTTTTTATTAATGCTTTGTGCATAGTCTTTAATCTCAGCTGTATCTTGATAGGGCAAATTGTAATAGCCAATCTCTTCACGCTCGGCATTTATTCGATCAAAAATCTCACTATTTGATTTGATTTGATAGAAATTTTTAGAGTATTCCATAGGTGATATTAAGCGTATCAGATTGAGTTGATTATACTGAGCATAACCTTGATGAATGTTGAATTTTAACCGGGTTTTCGTTTATCATATGAACCATACATTTAATCAACTGATAAAGATGACATATAGCAATACAGACTTCAACAATAAGACTATTTTAATTACCGGCGGCGCGGGCTTTATCGGTAGCAATCTAGCTTTTTATTTTCAAGAAAATTATCCTGATTCTCAAGTAGTAGTTTTTGACTGTTTTAGGAGTGAGGCAACTTTTGCTAATGGCAATCTGCAAAGCTTCGGCCATTACAAAAATTTGATCGGTTTTACGGGCGATGTAGTTTGTGGCAATATCAATAGCAAAGCTGACTTAGCGTTATTAGATGATTATAAATTTGACTACATGTTCCATCAGGCGGCAATTTCAGACACACGTGTGTATGACCAAGAAATTGTCATGCAAACTAATGTTAATTCATTTTATGATTTGTTAAACAAAGCCAGGAATGATGACGCGGTGATGGTGTACGCTAGCTCGGCAGCTACTTATGGCAGTTTACCCTCGCCCCAAACAGTGGGCACCGAAAACCC
>Ga0209140_1000043_pt1 | contig 79669 bp, 86 predicted proteins | sample SaaInlV_120m_DNA_3_FD_184666 | JGI IMG/M metagenome (GOLD analysis project Ga0209140, IMG submission 184666) | Marine microbial communities from expanding oxygen minimum zones in the Saanich Inlet - Saanich Inlet SI073_LV_100m_DNA (SPAdes) (version 2) | ecosystem: Environmental > Aquatic >... | reverse complement strand
GGCTTATGGATTGCATTAGGTTTATGTTTTGGTGCAGGTATTGGAACTGTATTAGATAAAAAGGATAAGGGAAAATAACTATATTGGTATAAATCTAAAATCAATTACAATGAAAAAATTACTTTCACTATTAATTATTGCTACAGCTTTTACATCTTGTAACACTTCTGTTGAATCAGAAAAGATTTCAGGAAAGTGGCTGCTAGATGACTCTCGTTTTGAAAAGGGATATATGGCAGGTGATCAAAAAGACTATGATCTAGTAAAAAAATTCTTGGATGCCTATGAAAATATGGATCCTCAAGGAATGGTAGATTTATCTGCAGAAACTGTTAAATTTCATCCTGGAGACATAGGTGGAGTTTTTGATGTTGATATGACAAATACTGATTTTATTGTTGAAAGACAATCAAATTGGGATTCAATTTCAAGAAACTATATATTCATTATGCCATTAAAAATGGAGGATTCAAAAAACAGAGTTGTAACTACTGCTTTTACAGAGACTCGATATGTTAAGGATGGAACAAGTGAATCTATTAATTTCTATGAAAGGTTATATATAAATGAACAAGATCAAATTATGAGAGTTGTCCAATATAGCAGACCTCCAAACGATTAATAATTTGATGTAAAATAAATTAACTAAAAACCCTCTTTTAATTAAGGGGGTTTTTTTTACATTAGGGTATGAAAAAATTTCTATTAATCACAATTTTATTATTAATTGGTTGTAATACGACATCAAATGTATCAGAGGAGGAAGTAATGGACTTATTTAATGAGTTCTTTGTTGCTCTTGATAATGATCCAGAAAGTTTAAAAGATTATGTAACGGATGACTATTTTATTTTTGAGGTAAGCAGAAAGTGGTCTACAGAAGAGTTTATAGAATTTGTAAAAAGTTTTGGCAAGTTTGAGTCTAAAAGAGAGTTTAGAAACATAGTGATTGACACTGATGTAAATTCAGCTCATATTAGTCTAGAGCATGATGGTGAGTTTATCCTTGAAAACCCTACTCCAGATGGACAGGTTAAACTAAACTATAAATGGTTAGAGAGTGCATATATAGTTAGAGATAACGGTGAGCTGAAATTTAAATTTTATTTTTCTGAACAAATTAATGACTAATCATAGATTAATCATTAATCGATATTTAAAAAATATGAAAACATCAAAAACTACAATTACTTTATTCGTTTCGCTAATAATGATTCTTGTGTCAAGCAACTCTTTTGGACAAGGTAATCAGATAAGACAAAGTCAAAACTCAAGTGTTACTCAATATGTTGGAGTGGATACCCAAATAACCATCAACTATAGTCGTCCTGCAGTGAAAGGTAGAGTAGTCTGGGGTAATATGGTCCCTTATGGATTAGCTCCAGCCGATAAATATTCTAATGGTAAATCATTTCCATGGAGAGCAGGTGCAAATGAAAATACAACGATAGAAATAAATAATGAGGTTAAAATAGAAGGAAATACGCTTGCACCAGGCAAATACAGCATTCATATGATTCCTTCAGAAACAGATTGGATTATTATATTTAATAATAATAATAACCAATGGGGTAGCTTCAGTTATGATGAATCGGCAGATGCACTAAGAGTTACAGTTACACCTATTGAGGGACATTTTGAAGAATTTCTTTCCTACAACTTTGGAAATATTACTGATAATTCTGTAGTAGCATACCTTCATTGGGAAAAACTCAAAATTCCATTTCAAATAAACCTTTAAGTATGGGTAAATAAGACAACTAAAGAAATATTACTATGAAAAGATTCTCATCTATTTTTATCCTACTTCTATCATTTACTTTTACTTTTTCTCAAACTACAGAGTTAACAAAATCTAAAGCAGATCAGTATAATGATTTCATTTCTAAAATGAAATCAAATGGAATATCAACTGGTAATATTCTGATTTATGAAAATGGAGAGATAGTTTTTCAAAACTCAAACGGTATAAGATCTATTAACCCAATAGATTCATTAGATTTAAACTCTCAGTTTCGTTTAGCATCTGTAAGTAAACAATTTACAAGTGTTGCTATAATGAAACTTAAACAACTTGGTAAACTTGATTATGATCAAAAAGTAAAAACAATTTTGACTGATTTCCCTCATGAAAACATTACAATTAAGCACTTACTTCATCACACATCTGGGATTGACGATTATATAAAAATTGTAAAAAAATATTTTAAGAAAAAAAAATCAAATAAACGTTACATAATTGGTAATGATGAGATCTTAGATATTTTTTATAAATCCAAACCAAAGCTTAATTTTCAACCTGGAAAAAAGTTTGAATATAGTAATACAGGATATGTAGTATTAGCTTCAATAGTAGAAAAAATTTCAAAACAACACTTTCGAGACTTTTTAAAAGAGAATATTTTTGATCCTTTAAATATGAATAATACTATAGTCTACAATTACCAAGAAGGTGTTGATCCAAATATGCCTAATCGTGTATTTGGATATTCAAAAACAGAAGATGAGAAAGGTTATGAACTTAATGACTATCATATTGTTAACGATGTAACAGGAGATGGAGGGGTATTCTCCACAATAATTGACTTATACAAATGGAATATGGCATTAATAAATTATAAAGTTCTGCCAAAAGAATTTTTAGATGAAGCATGGTCACCTGGAATACTTAATAATGGTAAAATAGCAGGATTTGATGGAAGACCAGAGTACTCAAGATATGGGTATGGCTGGTTTATAGGTGATAATAAAAATCGAAGAAGTGTTTTTCACTCTGGCGGATGGGTTGGATTTGCAACCTATTTATATAATGAGATTGAAACAAAAAGTGGATTTATCATTCTTACTAATGATAGCTCTCGTGTTATAGTCGACAATATAAATACCATTAATAGCATTAGATCAGGCAAACCCTATAGCCTCTCAACTAATGATTGATACTTTATATATTGCTAGGTAATCAATTATCCTTGATGCCCAGGTTTAGTAATGCCTCCAGGATCAATTTTATTTAAATCAACACCTGTTTTTTTCAAGAAGTCTTTTTTAAAGTTCTCATTTCTTTTCTTTCTTTCTATCAAAGATTTAATAAACTTTCTAATCATATTTCTAATTTAAGAAATTTATTAACTACCTAATTTACCAGCTACATAGCCCCCACTCCAAGCCGCCTGAAAATTATAACCTCCCGTTATTGCGTCGACATTAATTACCTCACCTACAAAATAAAGATTCTTTGCTTTTTTACTTTGCATTGTTTTGAGATCAATTTCATTTAAGTCAATTCCTCCACAGGTTACAAATTCTTCTTTAAAGGTTGTTTTACCAGAAACTTGGTAGTTGTCTTGAGTTAGTATGGTCACTAATTCCCTAAATTTCTTTTTACCAATCTCATTCCACTTTTTTTCAGCAGGAATTTCAATTTTTGATAGCAAAAAATTCCAAAGTCGGTTTGGGAGCATAAATGCTTTCTGATTGCCTATTGCCTTTTGAGTATTCAATTGACTAAATTCATGGAGGTGATTAAAAAGTAACTCCGTATTAGTTTCATCAACCCAATTAACCTGGATTTCAAATTCGTATTCACGATCACTTAATTCTCTTGCACCAAATGCAGAAGCTTTTAGAATTGCAGGTCCACTCATACCCCAATGGGTTATAAGCAAGGGTCCTTGTGTGTTAATTTTACTGTTTTTAATCTTCACACGAGCATTTTCAACAACCAGTCCCATAAGTGTTTTAATAGGTTCGTTTGGCATGTTAAAAGTGAATAGCGAAGGGACTGGGGGTATAATGTTATGACCTAAGTTTTCCAACCAATCAAACCCCTTAATTTTAGGACTTCCACCAGTTGCAATAATAACGATATCAAATTTTTGATATGGTTGGTCTTTAAAATTTAGTTTCCACCCTATTAGCTCTTGCTCAATATTTTCTAGGCTTTGACCCAGTTTTAAAGTCACATTTAGGCGATTCATCTCATTTACCAAACAATCAATTATGCTCTGGGAGTCATTAGACACGGGAAACATTCGCCCATCTTTTTCTGTTTTTAATGGAACACCTCGACTTTCAAACCAAGCAATGGTATCGGTTATACTAAATTGATAAAAGAGGGACTTTAGTTTTTTACCACCACGAGGATATGCCTCACAAAGTGTTGGTATGTCAGAACAGTCATGAGTAACATTACAACGTCCTCCTCCAGACACTTTTACCTTAGAGAGGATTTTAGATGTTTTTTCAAAAAGGATTACTTCGTGGTTGGGATGGTTTTCTTTTACTGATATTGCAGCAAAAAAACCAGCTGCTCCTCCTCCAATTACAGCAACCTTTTTAGATTCCACGTTCTAAACTATTTAATTTTAACTACCTCTTCTTTGTTTTAATATCTCTCTTCTTGTTTTTGAAGGTGTGAAACTAAAAATTTTTGCTAACTGGTCTAAAAGACTTTTTGAAGTCTTTGAAGGTCTGTGTGAATTTGGTTTTATTTTCATATCTAAAGTTTAAATTTCCCTTAATTGAATGTAGGTTTAACGATTCAATTCTTTTTATTCTTTCTTTTTAGTCGATCTTCTTTTTTAATTCTCCTTAACTCTGCATTTTTTTTCCTTTTATTGACCCTATGTTCAAGCTCTTCCATTTTTCTTTCATTTCTAAGCTGCTTCTTTTTTTTCTTTCTTGCAGCAGCCATTTCAGCATAAGATGACCATCCAAGCTTTCTTGCAGTTTCTTCTCTAATCCTATCTTTTAATTTAGTAAATTCAAATTCATCAAGATCCCTCTGAATATTATTTCTATACTCTTTGGTTAACTTGCTCAAATCATCTATGTTAGCCTTCTTATCTCCAGTATATCCATAACCTATTTGACTAAATGTAAATTGAATAGTTAAAAAAGTAATTAAAAAAACTAATAGAGCTTTTTTCATATCTCTAATGTATTAAAAAACCCTCTTAACTAAAAGAATCAGTTCCCTTTAAAGAGCTTTAATTGAGAAATATCAACCTCATTTGACTCTTGTCTTGTTATAGAATGAGTAGCAATATCAGCTTTTAACTTATCTATTTCTCTACGTTTCTGCATTAAATGACCACCATTTTGCCTAAACTTATATTCTTGGACCTCTGGAATATTGTCCCAATCAAACATTTTATTAAGCCAAGTCTTTGTATACATCTCCTCATATGCTTTTACAATTAAATATCTAACCATCTGATTGTAGTTTGAATGCTTCAAGTCATTTTGTAGCATTTTACCATTCTGTATTTTAGGAGAATTTATTACTGCTAATAGTTCGTCACTAACTCTAATATTTTTAATTTTGTTATAATTAGTCTTCTTCACTCTATAAATATAATTGTTTATAAATTAATTAGTTATGTATATCATTAGTATTTTTTATGTATATACATATTGTTCATGAGTTCAAAATTTTAAGTTTAAAGCTTTTGATTATGAAAAAAGACTAAATTAGAGACATGAATAATCCACTCCTAATCTTACTTTTTATCACTTCTATATCTATTAATTTACAAGCTCAAAAACTCAATAGAACAGAACGGAAAATTGTAGAAAAAGTTAAAAATTTTGATAACGCCAGTCTGTTGTTTCTAGAAAAAGTAGTCAATATCAATAGTGGAACTTTAAATCAAAATGGCGTTAAAGAAGTAGGAGATTTATTTGATACAGCCTTTCAAGAGATTGGTTTTCAAACGGAATGGATAAATATGCCAGCAGAAATGAATCGTGCTGGACACTTATTTGCTTCTATTAATGGTGATAAAGGAAAAAAATTATTACTTATTGGACATTTAGATACTGTTTTTGAGGAAAACAGTCCCTTCCAAACTTTTGAACGTATAAATGACAGTATCGCTTATGGACCTGGAGCTAACGATATGAAAGGTGGTGATGTAGTTGTTTTATATGCATTAAAAGCGTTAGCAGATCTAAACTTACTAAAAAGAGCAAGTATTACCGTTGCCTTTACTGGAGATGAAGAAAGTACAGGAAAGCCTTTGTCAATTTCACGTAGAGCATTGATTGAGGCAGGAAAAAAAGCTGATATTGCTTTGGGTTTTGAAAATGCTACAGGTTTTGATAACGCTACCATAGCTAGACGAGGAGCTTCAGGATGGAGTGTAGAAGTTAAAGGGATACGTGCTCACTCTTCAGGAGTATTTAATGAGCGTATAGGTGCTGGAGCAATTTTTGAGATGAGTCGTATTCTCAACGAATTTTATACGGAAGTACGAGGGGAAGAATACCTAACCTTTAATCCTGGGACACTTTTAGGGGGTACTTTTATAGATTATGATAAACAAACCAGTAGTGGAGAAGTTTTTGGTAAAACCAATGTAGTTGCTCAAACAGCAATAGTTAATGGTGGTCTTCGATTCATATCTGAAGAACAAAAGGAAAATGCGCGTGCTAAAATGCGAACTATTGTAAGTCAAAACTTACCCCAAACCTCCGCTAGTATTAATTTTATAGACAGCTATCCTGCAATGGGACCTACTGAGGGCAACCAAGCTGTATTAGAAATTTTAAGTGAAGTAAGTCAAGATTTAGGTTTTGGTCCTGTAACAGGTTATGACCCTAGCAAAAGAGGTGCTGCTGACATTTCATTTGTTGCTGATTATGTAGATGGGCTGGATGGCCTAGGAACAATGGGGAATTATGCACATACTCCACAAGAAACGGTTAATCTAAAAACCATGAATGCTTTGATTCAAAGGGCTGCAATATTAATCTACCGATTGACACGTTAATTTAGTTATGATCAATAAAATGAGAATAGCAGTATATTTTTTTCTTTTTTTTAATTTTTCTTTTTCACAATCAGTTTCATTATTTAATGGAATTGACTTATCTGGATGGACAATCCACGGTACAGAGAAATGGTATGTTGAAAATGGGGATTTAGTTTGTGAAAATGGACCAGACAATGAGTATGGTTATTTATCTACTGATAAATATTATAATGATTTTATACTGACTCTTGAGTATAAACAAGAATCTAATGGAAACAGTGGTGTTTTTTTTAGATCAACTCTTGAAGGAATAATAATAAATGGTTGGCAAGTAGAAATTTCTCCTCCCGGACATGATACTGGTGGGATATATGAGTCTTATGGAAGGGGATGGCTTATAAAACCAGATCCAATAAAAGATAAAAGTTTAAAATATGGTGATTGGAATTCAATGAAAATTATGGTTAAAGGAGATAATGTAAAGACTTGGTTAAATGGCGTTGAAATGATTCACATCAAAGATCAAAAGATAGGAGAGGGAAAAGGGTCTATTGCACTTCAAATTCATGCTGGTGATGATGTGAAAGTACGTTGGAGAAATATCAAATTAGAAAGACTATAAAAAAAGAGATTATTTTATATCCTCAATTAATTGTTTCATTTTTAAATGTAATGACTCTACAGCATTAGCATAACGCGAATCCCACTCCTGTAGTCTATTAGAAGATTTCAATGCAATTTCATATTCTAATCCTGGGAGAATCCAAGCAGCATATCCACTAAAGGGATCTGAAGAAGCATATAACGATTTAAACCATGAGCCAAAGTACATGCCTTGGTCTGATATAAAACTTTTTTCTAAAGCAATTAATTGTTGATTTAAATTATGAAGTTCTTTTTTAGAAAACTTTCCACTCTCTAGATATAATTTTATATTAGATGTTAGCTCATCAGATGTTTTTTCTAAAGATTCAATTGCATCTGCAGTCATTTTAAACCCCTCAAACTTTTGGTCATATTCTTTAATTTTAGTCTCGGCATTACTAAAATGTATTTTCAAATCCACTGCATATCTATTTAGATTATAAGGGATAAGTTCAGCGTTAGCCATACGCAGTGCCATCAATCCTGCCATCTGTTCAACCATAGGACCCATTTTAAACTCAGGATCTACAAACTGCTTATAAAACCTAAAGCTATCGTAATTGGAATGATATAGATTTGGACCTCCTGCTCCACCACTCAATGAAGGAACACCTGCGTGCATATAAAAGGCAATGTGATCTGATCCACCACCTAAACTTCCAATTGATGGTTCAATCTGATTATCTTTTTTCCAAAATTCAAATAGACTTTGATCAGTATAAGGGTATTTTACAACTTTAGATGCTTCCACCATTAATTTCTTTAAAGTTGGTGCTGCTGATGCACCAAAATTTTTACCTGATACTCCTCCATCAAAATTCATGTAAACCACACCTTTAGCATTCAATTCATCTCTCATCTGCTCTACCCATTCTGATGAACCGATTACACCATGCTCCTCAGCATCCCAATGTCCAATTAAAATAGATCTTTTAGGATTATATCCTTTATCGATCAGAGAACCTAAAGTTTCACTCAAACTAAGTAACATTGCAGTTCCACTGTTAGGATCTGTTGCTCCAAACCCCCAAGCATCCAAATGACAACCTAAAATAATCCATTCGTCTGGAGCTTCACTCCCCTTTATCATTCCTATTACATTAGTAGCCCTAACGAAATCAATTTTTTGATCTACCTTCAACCTTACTGTTAAAGAATTACCACCATCAAGTCTATAAGTAAATGGAAGACCTCCCTGCCATGACTGCGGAACTACTTTTCCTTCCATTTTTCCTAGTATTTTTTCAGCTTCACCATAACCAATAGGAGTAACTGGTATGGTGTGTAATTGAGCATCTTTAGGGTCAAGACGTTTGATCTTCTTTTTACCATCTAAAGGTAACGCAGGTTCAAAAGGGGTTAATGGATCCCCTGTAAAATCTGATGTTAGCAAAGAACCTCTTTGTATAGTAGATGAATTGTAATAAGGTCCTTCAGGATACACTAGTCCTTTTGTAAAACCACTGTCTTTTGGATCTGTAAATATTATAAGTCCTGACGCTCCATTTGCTTCTGCAAATTTAGCTTTGAAACCTCTAAAGTTTCCACCATATCTAGCCAAAACAATTTTTCCTTTGACATCAACACCAAGTCTTTTTAATGTTTCAAAATCTTCCTTACGTCCATAATTAGCATAAACAACCTCTGCCGTTACGTCTCCACTTCCTGAAAAAGCATTCCAGCCTTTCCAAAGTAAAGGATCTTCTGAAAATTTATCACCCGGTATAACTCCCTCCTTTTGATTCAATACCTCTAAGGATGGTGTTATAATTTCAATTAGGGAAGTTCCAGGTTCTTTTGGGAGATACAGATCATAGGGATAATTGGTTACAACTAGTCCTGCATTCTGCATTACCTCTCCAATATATCTTTGAACCTCTTCATTAGCTGCACTTCCAACAACATGTGGACGCTCTGTAAGTTTTTTAAGATGCTTTTTGAAGGAAGTTTTATCTATTTGTTTAGCAAATATTTCCTCTATTTCAAGTTGATCCTTCCATGAATCAGCAGAATACCCTTCATATTGTGCAATTGAAAGTTGAAATGTAAAACAAGAAATAATAAAAAGTATAGAGATATTTTTCATATCGCTAATTTAAAATAAACTCGTAAAATAAAACAGTAAATATTACACCTTTAAAAAATGCTATATATGCAGCAAGTAAAGGATTTGTATTAATCCATTTTAATCGCCATTTAAAAAAATTTTTCATATCTCTAATTTAAGAATTAGTTTGTCAATTTAAACTTACATGTTAAAATTATCATCGAGATTTACTTCCCATTTTTTAAATAATGCAATTAGTGAAGCTTTAAATCTTTTATAATTTTTATTGTTAGTTAACGTCCAACCCGTTTCAGCATAAGCAGCAATTCTTGGAAATGTTTGACTGTAGACTTCTTTTTTAGTTGGTGTCCATTCGCCCCACATTTGAGTCCCTAAGCCTAAAATTTGTTCAGCTTCTTCTTTTGTAAACCCTTCAGGTATAGGATTGAAACTGTATGCCTTATTAAGATCAATTTGCTCGTATGTATAATCTAAATAGGTGTAATTATGGTCAGAATTTACTAAATCATGCCCTGCATTAATGGCTATCTTTAAGTTATCAAGGCCACCTTTCCAGAAATGAATAATTGCATTTTTTGATAGTTTTGTAGTAGCGTTATCATCATTATTTTCCCAATTATGTAGATTATTACCCATAATTTCATTCCATCCCATCATACGTTTTCCTAGTACAGAATTAATGTAATCAGAAATATTGTTAGTGAAATGCACTTGAACATCACTGTAATTTTCTAATTGATTTTCTTTCATTAGAGCTTTAATATCTTCATTAATTTTCCATAGATCATATTTCGCTTCATCTCCGCCAATATGTATTATATTCCCGGGGAATAAGTCTGAAACTTCTTTCAATACATCTTGAATAAATACTATTGTTTTTGGACTTGCAGGATTAAATATAACTTCTCCAACACCAAATCTTTCTGGAACCTTAATAGGTTGTGTTGAAGATCCCAAGAAAGGGTAACTTGCAATTGCAGCTGACGCATGACCTGGCATAGCTATTTCTGGAATAATTGTAATATTTAGATTCTCAGCATGAGCTACAATTTCCTTAATATCATCTTGAGTATAAAAACCTTCATGTGGGACACCATCAAAAACTTCGCTACCCCATTTTTTTCCTTGATAATTAATTTGTGTACTATCTCTTTTAGAACCAATCTGTGTTAAAAGTGGATATTTTTTTATTTCTATTCTCCATCCAGCATCATCTGTCAAATGCCAGTGAAAAACATTCATTTTCAAATGCGCCATTTCATTTAATATATATTTCACAACTTCTTTTCCTTGAAAATATCTACCTTCATCGAGCATGTATGCTCTCCATTTAAATTGTGGCTTATCTATAATTTCAAGTTCTTGTACAACTCCTAGTCTGGTTAATTGAATTAAGGTCTGGATACCATAAAATGTTCCTGCTTTAGTGTTCGATAGAATAGATATCTTATTGTTTTTTGCTATTAATTGGTAACCTTCTTCACCCAATGTGTCGATTATTGATTTTTCAAATACAACTTTCACTCCTTTGTCATTTGGTATATTATTCAAAAGAAGTTGATCTTTCAAGTAACTACTGTAAATTCCATTAGAAACATTTAAACCTTTGCCTAAATTTATTGTGTTTTTTTGTAAAAAAATTTGATTTGGGTATGGTAATAAATGAGTTTGTGAATCAACAGAAATACCATTGGGCTGATTACAACTAATAATCAAAAAAAATAATAGTAGTAGTCTTTTCATAAACCTATCTATAAAGAATTATAACATCAACTGGTTTAATTCTCTTTAAAGTATAAAAATCTGATGTAGCCGCTATATCAAGCAACCACTTTAATGAGAATGATGTAAAAACATTTTTGGTGTAATTATCTTTTTCAAAAAATAATCCAATTTCTCCATTTTTTAAAATAGTCATTGATGAATATGCTGCTTCGCCACTATATACTATTTTGGGTTTTGACCAACTTTCTCCTTCATCCAAACTGTACCTGACTACAATTTCTTTTCTTATTTTTGAATTATTTATACTTGATAAAATTAGCAGTCCTTTTCTTTTATATTTCCCATAATTATATTTAATAAAGCTTGCATTACATCCTGGATCAATCAAGTCATTTTCCTGTTTTGTCAACCAGTCTTTTCCCTCATTAGAACTAATATGAGAATATCTAATTCCTTCACTATTAGCTCTTGAATTTACCATCCATGTTCCATCTTTTAACTCTACTATTTTGGATTCATTACCTGGCTGCAGAGGTGTTTCTGTTAAAAACCACGTTTTTCCATGGTCTTTACTTCCAAAAATATGAGTACCATTTTGAAGATTTACCAGAGAATGTAGCAAATCCCCTCTTTTAGTTTGAATTCCTCTTCCAGAAGTAATAAACTTAAAATCTTTTTTCCAACCTGGTTTAGAAATTTGGTTAGTAATATCAACTGGCTTAGACCAAGTCATACCATTGTCAGAACTTGTAACATATTTTAAATAATAAATGTCTTTTTCTTTGTCATGGTCCATGTAATTAAAAAATAAAAAAATTTTATTAGTTGTTCTATCGAAAATCATTGAGGGATCTGAAGCTGACTTACCTAATGGATAATCAACAACTCGCTCAATTGCTGACCAAGAATTTCCACCATCATCACTTCTTCTAATTACAATATTAATATCTCTACTCCATTTTAAATCCCCACATGATGGAACTCTCTCATCAATTGCAACAATTAAATCACCATTCATAGTGGTAATTATTGAAGGGATTCTGTAACAAGAAACCTCTGGATTTTCTTCAGAGTTGAATAAATCATAATATTTAAGATTTGATTCTTGAGAATACCCTATATAGTTAAGAGCTACAAAAAGAAATAAGATTAATTTTTTCAAACCTTATACATATTTAAAGAAAAGAGATGTTCTGGCGTTTAAGCTTAAAATATATTTGAGTTATACCAAATGAAAACCATAGAAAAACAAATCCCCACCATAAAACAAAAAACCAATCATTTTTATCTGTTCCATTCCATTCTAACCATTCAAAAACTATCCCTTCCATAAATAAATCAAAAGAAAACAATACAATAAAACCAAATATCCACAAGGGAATAAATATGTAAAGTTTTAATTTTTTCATATTTAAAAATTAAAAATTCGGACTAAATTCATAGTTATTATGAAATTCTTCAAGAAGGTTCATTACCTCATCTTTAGTGTCCGCAATTTTTAGGAGATCTAAATCCTCCTTGTTTATGTTTTTTTCCAAAATAAGAGTGTTTCTTAACCAATCAATTATTCCTTCCCAAAATTCAGAACCAACAAGGATTATTGGAAATTTTTCTGATTTTCTTGTTTGAATCAATGTTAGCGCTTCAAAAATTTCATCTAAAGTTCCAAATCCACCAGGCATAACAACAAATCCTTGAGCATATTTGACAAACATAACTTTCCTTACAAAGAAATAATCAAAGTTTAATTTTTTGTCATTATCTATAAATTTATTATTGTTTTCTTCAAAAGGTAAATCTATGCACAGCCCAACAGAACTTCCCTTTCCTTTCTTAGCACCTTTATTAGCAGCTTCCATAATACCAGGTCCTCCTCCTGTTATAACTCCATAACCTCTAGATACTATTTCTTCTGAAATACTCTCTGTAAGCTTATAATACTTATTATCAGGCTTAGTTCGTGCTGAACCAAATATTGATATACAGGGTCCTATAGCGCCTAACTTTTCATATCCTTCAACAAATTCACCCATAATTTTAAATATAGACCATGAGTCTTTAGTCTTCGTTTGATTCCATTTTTTATTTTTAATCTCATTCATAATTAACTATTTAAAATTTATTTTTTTATTTAAGATTGGAAAAAACTGTTGGATTAAGAAATATTTGTTCTATCTCTTCAACTATTGGCCCAGCAACCCTACTTTCTTCATAAACTCTTATCCATTCCGGGTCATTAACAAAATTCTCCCAAGATTCATTTCTTGAATCCATATCTTTAAATGAAACTATATAAACTAAAGCTTTTTTTCTGTCATTTTGAATAAGAAATTTATCAGCAAAAGATGCTGAGTCTTTTTTTAAAGTTGTCCAGTATCCAACATTAGTAATGCCGTGTTTTTCAAATAATTTGGTAGTATGATTTTCAAATCTTGATAAAATATCATCAAATCTACCATCATAGGTATGATATACCCTCATCTCATAGACCTCGTGATTTATTTTATCCTCAGGAGTTTTATCTAGATCGTTACAGGATATTAAAGAAAAAAATAATATAAAAATACTTAGAGTAGTATGAGTTAGTTTTTTCATATCTAGTTATTTGATTAATAGTTACTCATAAATATAATATATCTAACTTGATGTAAATTACCTTATGAGAAATTTATTAATATTATCTTTATCTCTTACCATTTTTTATGGTTGTTCAAATATGAATATAGCCCCACCTATTGCCGTTAAGAAAGAAAAGAAACTTGTTATCCATGATGATGCGAGGGTTGACAATTATTACTGGCTAAACGATAGAGAAAATCCTGAGGTAATTTCTTATTTAGAAGAAGAAAATAAATATACTGATGCATTATTAAAATCAACTAAAAGTCTTCAAGAAAGGCTTTTCAATGAAATGAAAAGTAGAATCAAAGAAGATGATAACTCAGTACCCTATTTTTATAATGATTATTGGTATACAACTAAGTATGAAAAAGGAAAAGATTATCCAGTTTATACAAGAAAGTATAAGGATTTAAATGCAGAGGATGAAATCATCTTAGATGTAAATTCTTTAGCAAAAGGTTATAAATATTTTAGAGTTTCTGGAATAAGTATTAGCCCTGACAATAAAAAGGTAGCTTATGGTGTTGATACATTATCTAGAAGAATATATACAATCAAGGTTAAAAACCTAGTTACTAATGAAATGTACTCCGATAATATTGATGGAGTTGAATCATATGCAACATGGGCAGCTGATAGTGAAACTATTTTTTATACTGGAAAAGATATTCAAACATTAAGATCCGATAAAATATACAGACACAAACTTGATAATGATCAAAAGGATGATGTTTTAGTATTTGAAGAGAAAGATGAAACCTTTTCAACCTATGTATATCCATCAAAATCTAGAGAATACATCATGATTGGCTCTGGAAGTACTATGTCATCAGAATTCAGTTATTTATCAAGTAATTCACCTCTTGACTCATTTAAACTTATTCAAGAAAGAGAAAGAGGGTTAGAATACAGACCATATCATTTTGATGATATGTTTTACATTTCTACCAATATAGATAAGAGCACTAACTTTAAATTAGTAAAAACTCCTATCTCATCTCCCTCAAAATCTAATTGGGAAGATGTAATACCACATAGAGACGATGTTTTACTTGAAGAGGTTGATTTTTTTAGAAATTTTATGGTAATTGGAGAGCGTAATAATGGACTTCTAAAAATTAGGATTAAAAGTTGGGATGGAACTGAAGATTATTATATTGGTTTTAAGAGTGGATTTGACTTTGAAAAAGAAACATATAATGCTTCCATAGACCTAAATCCAGATTATGACACAAATGTATTAAGATATAATTATACTTCATTAACAACTCCTTATAGTGTTATTGATTATAATGTTGAAACTCAAGAAGAAGAAATCAAAAAACAACAAGAAGTATTAGGTGGTAAATTTGATTCAAAAAATTACACATCTGAAAGACTATTTGCTACAGCTCATGATGGTATTAAAATACCAATATCAATTGTCAGACATGTAAACACAGAACTTAATCAAGACACACCTATACTTCAATATGGATATGGATCTTATGGTATAACGATTGACCCTTCTTTTTCTTCAGTTAGGTTAAGTCTACTTGATAGAGGTTTTGTGTTTGCTATAGCGCATATTAGGGGAAGTCAATATTTAGGCCGCCCATGGTATGAAAATGGTAGAATGTTGTCTAAAAAAAATACATTTAGAGACTTTGTTTCTTGCTCTAAGTTTTTAATTGAGAATAATTATACATCTAAAGATCACCTATATGCAGAAGGAGGTTCTGCAGGAGGATTATTAATGGGAGCAATAATGAATATGGCTCCTGAGATTTATAATGGGGTAATCTCAGCTGTTCCATTTGTAGATGTTATAACCACTATGTTAGATGAGACCATCCCTCTTACATCTAGTGAGTATGATGAATGGGGTAATCCAAATGATAAGGAATATTATGATTATATGAAATCATATTCACCTTATGACAATGTTAGAAAAGTAGAATACCCAAATACTCTTGTAACAACTGGACTACATGATTCTCAAGTACAATACTGGGAGCCTGCTAAATGGGTTGCAAAACTAAGAACTTATCATCAGGGAGATAATATGATTATGCTTCATACTAATATGAACACAGGACATAGTGGTGCATCAGGTAGATTTGAACCTCTCAAAGAAATAGCAATGGAGTATGCATTTCTATTTATGTTGGAGGATATCAAGTGATATAAAAAATCCTCTGATTACTATTTACTACTAAGTAGTTTTTCGCTTCACCAGAGGATAAAAATATTTTATTTAGTCTTTAGTTTCTTTCCAAGTTATTAGATCATCTCTCATCTGGTCAAATCTATTATTTATAGAGTCTAAAACTTTCTCTCCTTCTTCATATCCTACTTCACTATATATTTCTGTGAAATATTTGACATAATCATATAATTCTCTCCATGTCAAATCAGAATATTCAGATTGAAAACTTTTATTTTCCCATGGATTACCATTAAAGTTTAGCTTAGCACTCCCTTTATAAACATCAACCATAGGAGACACCATGTTAACATAAGTAGAGTCTATTTCAGCCCATTCATTAAACTGTTCTGGTGTAGGAGTTTTAAATATAGATAAGTTTCCATGGTTGTCAGGGTTATCACAACCTATAAACAGTAACGATAATAATAGTAGTCTATTCATATATAATTTATTAATATTTAAGCCATTTTATAATTTCTCCATAAGTCACTTTTTTCCCATACATCAAGATTCCAATTCTATAAATCTTAGCTCCTATCCATATCATAAACACAACTGAAGAGAATAAGATAGTTAATGATATTAACTGTTCATATATTGGAACTCCATTAGGAATCCTCATTAACATGACAATAGGAGATGTAAATGGTATATAGGAAAATATCTGAGCAACTATTCCATTCGGATCATCTGGTACTGTTAAAACACCTACATACAAAGCAACAATTACTAGGATTGTTATGGGCATCATAAACTGTTGAGCATCAGCCTGATTATCAACAGCAGCTCCAATTGCAGCAAATATAGAAGCATAAAGAAGATATCCCCCTAAGAAATACATAATGAATGCGAAAAATATGTTAGTAAGAGGCAAATTCATAAATGCTGATATCATTTCAAGTGCAGCAGATGATATAGCACTTCCCTCTTCAGAACTAAGAATTACTTGACCTGCAGCTTCTGAATTTGAAATGCCAAAAAATGATGAATAAAAGAATGCAAAAACAAAAAACATCACACCCCAAATTAAAAATTGAGTTAATCCAGCAAGAGAAACTCCTATGATCTTACCAGTCATTAAGCTAAAAGGTTTAACAGATGATATAATAATTTCAATAATTCTACTAGTCTTTTCCTCCATAACACTCATCATTATCATACTTCCATAGATAAATATGAAAAAATACAATAGAAAACCTAAAGCCATTCCAAATACAAGTTTGACTATTCCATCAACTTTTGTAGTCTCTTTTCCATCAAGACTTTCTTGATATAGATTTAAATATATTTTTGATGAATTTATTTCATTAATATCTAATCCTATAATTCTAAAATTCTCGTTAGTTAGAATTCTTTCAAGTTGAGATTCAACTCTATTTATTATACTTAGTGAAGGAGAATTTTCAGATATAAATAAAACAGATTCAGCTATCTCTCCAGGAGAATCAAAGCTACTTATATATAAGAGTCCATAATCTTCATTCTGTGATGAAATCTCTTTTGCTTTCTCAAGAGAGGGATCTATAATTAAACTATACTTTATATCGTTAGATGAATCCAATTTATCATATATATAACCAGTATTATCAACAACGGAAATAGTTTTAACTGAATCATTGTTAATTGAGGAAAGAAAACTAAGAAGAAATACTATACCTATTAAAAATAATGGTAATAAAACAGTAAATAACCAAAACGATTTATTAGTTATCTTATTTAAGTATTCTCTTGTAGTAATTAGTGAGAAATGTTCCATGCTAGTCGTTTTTAACAGAGTTTATAAAAATATCATTTACACTCGGAATAACCTCTTTAAAATGTATCACTTTGGTATTCTGATTTAAGAGTTTTAATAAATCCTCTGAATTTTGATTATTCTTTAATTTTACATTAAGTTTTAAGTTATCTCCAATAGTTTTAAATGATGGATTAGATACATCATATATAGATTCTAATTTCTTACTAAGCGAGATTGGATCCTTCGAATCAACTGCAATCTCAAATGTATTTGATTTATACTTTTTCTTAATATCATCAAGGTTTCCATCTAATATTTTATTTGATTTATTAATTAATGCTATATCCTCACATAATTCCTCTACAGACTCCATTCTGTGAGTGGAAAATATTACTGTCGCTCCCTCCTCTCGAAGTAGCAGGATTTCATCTTTTATAAGGTTTGCATTGATTGGATCAAAACCAGAGAATGGTTCATCAAATATTAATAGTTTTGGCTTATGAAGTACAGTGACAATAAATTGAATTTTTTGTGCCATACCTTTTGATAATTCTGTTACTTTTTTATCCCACCAGTCTTTAATTTCAAACTTTTCAAACCACTTATTTAGTTCTGATTTAGCAGTTGCTCTATCTAACCCTTTAAGTTGTGCAAGATAAACCGCTTGATCACCTATAGCCATCTTTGGGTATAAACCCCTTTCTTCAGGGAGGTAGCCAATATCTTTTATGTGTTTCAATTCAAGTGGAGTATTATTAAATAAAACTTTACCTGTGTCTGGACTAGTTATTTGATTAATGATTCTAATTAAAGTAGTCTTTCCAGCTCCATTAGGACCAAGTAGACCAAATATAGATCCTTCTCTAATGTTCATAGAGACATTATTTAAAGCAGTAAATTCTCCATAATGTTTTGATACAGAATCAATTGAAAGTATGTTGTTCATTCTTAAAATATTTAATAAGGTATATACAAGGCAGCAAAAATAATGTAAATTTAATTATTGACCCGTCTCTTGTTTCCAGTTTTTATATTCAAGGATCAACTTATCACTTTTCATTGTAATTATGTCTTGATCAGAAAAACCTAAATCTATGATTTTTTTTTGTGCTTCAAGAGCTTCTTTCATAGTGATATCTTTAAGAGTTGGATGTGACTCACTGTAATTCTCTAGGGAAAGCAAGTACTCAAACATTAATTCTTTCGGAATTTTCATTAATTCATCCATTTATTACTTAAAAAAAGAAAAGAAGCGCCACCTATTAACCAAATTAAACCGCTCCAATCAGCAGTTATTATTGAGTACAATCCATATAAAATAGAACAGATAAGAATTAATTGTAAAAATCTCATGTAATCTTTAAAATTAATTATTAGTTAGATATTTAAAAAATATTTTTTCAAATTCTTCTTGGTTTTCTATATGAGGAAGATGTCCAGATTTACTAATAAAAAATTCTTTTCTATTTGGAAGTACTTTGTTTAAAGTATCCTTGAATTCATCATAAACTACAACATTATCAAATTCACCCCAGAAAGTATAAACAGGAATATTTAATGAGTCAATTTTAAGATGAACCTCATCTAGTGTTACTAAGTTTTTAGTAGTTGAGAGGAGCGCTCTTGCAAAACCTATGTGAGTTTGAAGTTCTTCATATTGAGTGATCCAGTTAGAATATCTATCACCTTCAAAAAAATCATTTAGCTGACCTTTCGCCATTTCAGGATATTTTAAAATCATATTATCTATTTCTTCTTGATATACATTTTTATCCTCTACTTCTTCATATGCATAGAAACCAGAAGATGCTATATAGAAAAGATCTTTTATTAGCTCTGGTTCAATATCCGCGATTTTTGAGATTATTCTTCCTCCATTAGATAATCCAACTATAGATGCTTTTTCTATTCCTCTATTCTTCATTAGCTCTATAACTTGTGTAGCTCTTAATTCATCAGTTTGGGGAAGATTAGGGTTATCAGAAAACCCTCTACCATACAAATCCATCATAATAACTCTAAAACCCCTTTCTTTGATTGAATTGAAAGTGGTTCTCATTATGTAGGAAGGGACTGAAAATCCGTGAACCAAAACAACGTTTCCAATTTCAGAGTTACTATTATCCTCTTCAAAATATGTATAGCCATTAGTGAGTTTTACATATTCACCTGGATTATTTTTAAGCACATACTTTCTAAATGATTCATCCTTAACTACATATTCATATTGAATTGTTGACTGATCACAGGATATTAATGCAAAGACTATAAATAGTAAAAGTTTCTTCATTGATTATGTTAATGAATATATTACAGATTATTAGTTTTTATTTTTTTCTCTCCATTCTTCATATCTAATATAAAGATCTTCATCTTTTGCAATTTCGTGTATATCTTTCTCTCCAAAACCAAGATCTGCAATCTCTCTTGTAATTTCAAAAATCTTTTTCAAAGTACCCTCCTTATTTTCCTTACCGACAGTTTCAATATGATTGTCAAGAGCTAGAAGATATTCTAATTTTAATTTTTCGGGAATTTCCATATTCTATCTAAAAAGTAAATTAAAACTTTAGATGTCTAACTGTTTCTGCATTATCCATTAATTTTCTTAATGAGTCAACACCAATTTCAATATGTTTTTCATCAAATTGTCTGGAATTAATTTCATCTTTTTCAAGAGTTTTAACACCTTCAGGTGTCATCGGTGAGTCTGAAACCAATAATAATGCTCCTACTGGAATTTTATTATGAAAACCTACTGTAAATAGTGTAGCTGTTTCCATATCAATTGCATAAGCCCTAGTTTTCTTTATATAGTCTTTAAATCCTTTATCATATTCCCATACTCTTCTATTAGTTGTATAAACAGTTCCTGTCCAGTAATCAGTTTTAAACTCTCTGATAGTTGTAGAGATCGCTTTCTGAAGAGAAAATGAAGGCATAGCAGGAACTTCAGGAGGAAAATAATCATTTGATGTTCCATCTCCCCTAATAGCTCCAATTGGAAGAACAAAATCACCAATATCAATTCTGTTTTTTAATCCGCCACATTTACCAAGGAAAAGAACAGCCTTTGGGGTTATTGCTGATAAAAGATCCATAATAGTAGCTGCATTAGGACTACCCATTCCAAAATTAATAATTGTAATATTTTTAGATGTAGCTGAAGTCATGTTTTTATCTTCCCCATTAATCTCACAGCCTGAGTTTTCAGCAAAAATCTTTACATATTTATCAAAGTTTGTTAAAAGTATATACTCTCCAAAACTTCCAAGTTCTAATCCAGTATATCTTACAAGCCAGTTATCTACTATCTCTGATTTAGTCTTCATATGATTAATTTAAAAGCATTACAAAGTTACTGATTTTTTGATTTTTATGTTAATTATTAAAATTAATAGACTCATATTCATGTAATTTTTATTTTTGTCAAGAATAATGGAGCAAACAAGAGAAGAAGAATTTTGGAATACTCTTACCCATTTCATTGGGCTTATAGCATCCATTGCTGGTATCTCTTTTTTATTATACTTCAACAATACCTTGCCAATATTAAGTTTAACTGGTGTTCTTTTTTTTGGATTTGGACTTGTTTGTGTTTACTTATCATCAACAATATATCATTATGTCTCTGAGCCAGTACTTAAAGAAAAACTGAGAATATTCGATCATATTAGCATTTATTATTTAATCGCAGGATCATATGCACCGGTTTGTTTAATTACACTTCTTGACAAGTCAGGTTTATTTATTTTTATAGCCGTTTGTTCTATAGCTGTTTTTGGAACGCTATTTAAGTTATTTTATACTGGTAAGTTTGAGAAATTATCCCTAGCATTATACCTTCTAATGGGGTGGTTAATTATTGTGGATATTAAAACTTTATTTGAAATTTTAGAGTTTAATGCAATTGTTTTATTAGTATTAAGTGGACTTAGTTATACTATTGGCACTATTTTTTATTCGATGGAAAAAAAATATGCTCATACGATATGGCATGTATTTGTTGTTGCTGGAAGCACGTTCCACTACTTTTTTGTCCTTTTCTATATTATATAGACCCTCAACTAAGAGTGCTTATTTAAATGTCTATTTCGTTTATAAAAAAGTGATTTAGTTTATAGCTAATAATAGATTAACTTTATAAACATGAACAATCTCAGTATTAGAACTAAAATATTTATAAGTATCAATCTATTATTTGCTATACTCTACCTGCTAAGTACTTTTGAATATATTTCGGAAAACTTTTACTATGAACTAGGGTTTTGGATTACAGTTGTTCTCTGGACTTTTTCTATGTATTTTGATGGAAAAAAAAATAAGAAATAAACTTAAAATGAGAAAATTAGTACTTCTATTACTAGTATTATCATTTAACATAAGTTATAGTCAAGACGTATATAAAACTCTTCTTGAAGGAACTTATTGGGGTCAACCATTTGAGCTTAGACAGGTAACATTGAGTAGTGAGGATGGTTGCAATCAGTTTTCTCACTCTCAAGTTTTATGGTATTTCAAAAATGAAAATGAACCTGAGAAAATGGATATTGGTATACTTACTTTTAATCAATTAGAAGATTGGAAGACATTTATTCTAATGATTTCAGGTGTTGCTGATTTAAAAGAAGTTGGATATATTAAAACCAACATAGTTTATAAAAATTTTGTTGCATTTATTAATGAGACCCAACCACTATTTATATCTGTAATATCAAATCCTGAAAACAAACTTGCCCTTATAAGAAAGAATTTTTTTAGTGAAGAAGAAACAAAAGAAAGATATCTAGATAAGATTGGTCAACTCTGGCAGAATGACAAGTGTGAAGGAGGAGTATTAGTTGATTAGATTCATTTAATTAATAAATTATATTCTCCCGCAACCTCAATTCCAGCAGATTCTCCAAGATCATCAAGTATTAATTTTTTACTTTTCTTATTATATAATTTTACTTGAATTTTAGCTTTCATACTTTCATCTATTCTTCCACTCATAAAGCCACTAATTGGAGCAGCCAATGAAGTAGCCTTTTCTCTGTGGGCAATTATATTCAATTTATAAGAGCTATTTTCCATTTCAATTATCACATTAGTTTTTGTGATTATACATAAATTAACTCTAGTCCCATTATAGGTTGTAAACTCAATAAGTTTATCCTTAATTAAAACACCTGCAATATGACCAATGAAAGAGCTTTTTAACCAAGGAATGATAGCCATTGAACACTTAATTGAAATATTAGGGTTTGAGAAGTGATTGCTTTGCATCCAAATATATGCTTTTGGAAATGAGTGACCCCAATCTTTTTCCATATAGCCTTTACCACCATCAAAAGAAATATCATTTCCATTATGATTAATGGTACCTGAAATACTATGATTCATACTGAGAATACCATGATAACATTCCATAAAAGGAATAAAAGAATAAGGACCCATAATTCCAGGAGAAAAGAAGCTATTAGACCAAGGAGTTTGATTTTTAAAATCAAGTTGACCCTTTAGATTAGGTAAATCAAGAATGATATTATCATAACTAAAAAAATTTTTTCCAATTGAAAGACTATGTTTTTTTGGAGTGGGTTTAAAAATATCTGCATCAAATTTATGATAAACTGCTTTAAGATTTTTACCATCTAATACTTGAACAAAAGATTGCTTATTACCATTCTCATCCATTGCAATACCTGGTATGATAGCAAAAGCATTGTTTTGATCTTTAGATACAATTTTATAGTACCATCCCTCAAAGAATCTCTTTGTTCTTCCCCACCCATGATACACATGTGGATTCCAAATTGCATGAAGTCTATATAATTGATTCAATTTCTATATATTTAACTTAAGTTATAAAAACAAAATGAAAAATTTTAGTTTTTCTAAACTTGGATTGATAATCATTTTATCATTTGGGTGGATAGAAAAGATCTTCGCTTGGGAAGGAGTTAATGAAAGTATCTACCAGATGACGCAATCAAATCTTTTAACTTCTTGGATGAGCGGCTTTGGTCAAAATTTTCCAGGTCTCTTTATAGGGGTATTTGAATTGATAACGGTAATATTATTAATATTTAAAGAAAGGTTTGGTGCTATATTGTCAATCATCATATTCTGTATAACATTATCATTCTTAACTAATGGTTTTTCATTCTCCCTTGTTAAAGATGTTGCTATGTTAGGAATATCAATTGATATTTTAATTAAAACATTCAAATAGATATGGATTTGAAATCAAAAAAACCAACTCTTTTATTAGTTGATGTTCAGAAAGCATTTTTAGATATTGAATATCCTGGTTTTAAAAGAAATAATCCTGATGCAGAACTTATATGTGGAAAAATACTTTCAAAATGGAGAGAGAAGAATTTTCCTATTATTCATGTTAGACATAGCTCTACTAATATAGATTCTAAACTACATGAATCTAGTCCTGGGTTTGAATTTAATAATCATGTGAGTCCTTTACCTGATGAGGTTGTGCTAACAAAAAATGTAAATAGTGCTTTTATAGGAACTGATTTAAAGTCAATTTTAGATAAATCAAAAACACAAATAATAATAATTGTTGGAATGACTACTAATCATTGCATTTCAACAACCGCGAGGATGTCTGGGAATTTAGGTTATGATACCTACTTAATTTCAGATTCAACAGCATGTTATAATACAAAGACAATTAATGGTGATATAATAGATTGTGAAGTTGTTTATGAAACTTCTCTAGCTAGTATCAATGAAGAGTTTGCGACTGTTATTAACTCAGAGGAGCTAATAAATTTAATTGACTAAACTATAAATATCAAAAACAAATACTATACATATCTAATTGTTTTAATTCTTGCTGCAGAATCTATTTATATTCTTCCGTACGTATTAGCTAGAGTTTTTAGACCTACATTTTTAGATGTATTTAATTTAACTAATCTTGAATTAGGAACTCTTTTTTCAACTTATGGTATTGTCGCATTTCTATCCTATTTATATGGGGGAATACTAGCTGATAAATATTCTCCTAGAAAATTACTTTCAATTTCATTGATACTAACATCATTTGGTGGATTTATTATGATGACTTATCCTTCGTATTTAGTAATGCAATTATTATTTGCATATTGGGGATTCACTACGGTATTTCTGTTTTGGGCTCCCATGATTAAAGCTACAAAAATCATCGGAGGTCAAAAAAAACAAGGTAAAACTTTTAGTTTTCTTGATGGAGGACGAGGCATAGTAGCATCTTCTATAGGCGTAATTGGAGTAATTATATTTTCAATTTTAATAACCACAGATATTACCACTGCAAATATTCTAGAGAAACAAAATGCTTTTAAATATGTGATAGCTGTTTCATCTATCCTTGTATTTATATGTGGTATTATAGTTTATTCATTTTTAAAAGTTGAGGTTTCAGATGATGAAAAGATTGGTGATTTCAAAAACATGAAAAAACTATTAAAGTCAAAATCTATTTTTTTAATCTCATTTATAATTCTTTGTGCTTATATGGGATATAAAATAACGGACATATATTCTCTTTATGCATCTGAAGTTATGATGTACGATCAAATTGATGCTGCCAAGATTGGAGCTTACCAACAATACCTAAGACCTATAGTATGTATATCAGTTGGCTTGTTTTCTGATAAAACCGGAAATATTAATAATATATTTTATGGTTTCATTATTATGCTCATTGGATCCATTCTATTTGCAAGTGGAATAATTAATTCATCAGTGAATTCACTATTTATAATTTCATTAATTATTGTTGCAGTTGGAACATATGCAATTAGAGGTTTGTATTTTTCTATTCTAAATGATGGAGATATACCTATAGCATTATCTGGAACTGCAATTGGAATGGTTTCAATCATAGGATACTCTCCTGACATATTTGCCACTCCACTTTATGGATATTTATTAGATACCTATCCAGGGATTAAAGGACATCAATTTATCTTTATGATACTAGCTGTGTCTTCAATAGCTGGATTAATAACCACATTAAAATTTAAAAAATTAGTAAAGCAGGTTTAACTTGATATAACTACATTTGAGTTAAATCTATAAATTAATCAAAATGAAAAATATATTTATATTATTATTAATCTTTATGATCTCGACTTCTTGCGAAACTCCTGAATCTTCTCCACAGGTAATTGGTTACTCAGTTGGAAATGATGGTGAAAGAACTGATATATTAGCTGTATCAGATGATATAGGTAGTGTCTGGGCAACATATATTGATGCTCATAATTCTAGGGATATTGAAGCCATTAAAGGTTTAAACGCTGATGAATTCCAAGCATTTGGTTCTGCAGGAGAAGTTGTTGAAGGTTCTGATGCTCACATTGAGTTTTTAACTGAATGGTTCGAAATGAACAATCCAAGATGGACAATTCTATGGTCTATTTCAAATAGAGGAGAAAATACTGAAGGTGAAACTTCTGAATATGTGACTGCTGGACATCAAGTTACATTAAGTGTTGATGGAAATGATATCACTGTATATCAAGTTATTGACGCAAGTATTTCAGATGGAAAAGTTGTAAGTTTTAATGTATTTCAACAAGAAAGAGGTCAACCCTCAGCTGAATAAAAAAATAGACCTCTTCGGAGGTCTTTTTTATTTTATCCTACCAAAAAATGTTCTTCTTGATTGTTCAGAAAGAGAGACTCCACTTTCTTCATTATAGTTAAAAGTAACTAATATTCTCTCCCCCTCTTCAACTGCAGTTACTTGATGTATTGATTTGTTTCCTTTAAAAATCATTAAATCACCTTCAAGACTATCTACTTTTATTCCTTTTACTTTTTTGTCTAATATTTTTTCTACTAAATCATAATCTTCTTTATCATTCTTATATCTCATATCATTAAAGAACTCATAGACACCTCCTTTTATACAGTTTTTAACTAGTAATGTTATTGTGTAGTCAGAATTATCAAAATGCCAACCTAGAGCGTCTCCTTTATCATAATAATTAATATTAATACTAGAAAGAGGATCTTCATAAGGATGAAACTCATCTTTATCTAAAAGATCAAGGAAAAAGGACCTAACTAAAGGAGAATCATATATTTTTTGAAGAATTGATTGAGTTGGGATTAAATCATTAGGAATACATTTTTTTGATGTACTCATAATTCTATTTCGAGGACTATCCGCAGAAAAAGCATTGTCATATTCAGAAATATAAACATTGTATTCAGATGAGCTTTTGTAAGAATGTTCTTTAAGTTCATTTGCTTCATTTTGAAGAGTCTTCAATCCATCTGGTCCAATAAATGAGTTAAAAATTAAAATACCCTTCTCATTTAAAGTTTGACTATATATAGAACCACTAGAGAAGAAATCCTCTGTATAAGCATCTCCAAAAATATTTTTCAACCTAGAATCATTCATTTTTCTTAAATTCGATAAAGCAACTTAAACAATTTTATCTTAAAATGCCTATTGTAATTCCAAAAGGTTCAATTATTGCATCCTTCATTTATGAGAAATCAACTAATCTGGAAGGATATAAAGAAATGGATGATATGACCATTAAGGAGGTAAGCAAAAACAGTGGATATATTGGACATGAAGTTTTTTCTAAAGATGAAAGATATATATTCATTTCATATTGGGAAGATCTAGAATCAATTCAGAAATGGAAAAATAATAAATTACATATTGAAGCTAAAAAAATGGGTAATACATGGTATAAGTCATATAAGCTTCAAATCTCTGAATTACAAAACAATTACAATCTAGATTAATATAGATTTTAGAAAACAATGAAGAAACTATTACTATTAATTTTCTTTTTATCAATTTCCTGCCCTGTAACTTCTCAAAAGTATTATGATAGTAATGACTTGAAATATTATATAGATTTTTCAAATAGAAATGCTAACCTAAAATTTCAAGATTATAAAATCAACGGTCCTATTGAAGAGATAATATCTTACTATGGAAATAGATATACAGTTGTTAGAGGTGATAGTATTCATTGGTTACTTCAACAAAGTGATAAGAGAAATAAGTATCTATCATATCTAATCTTTAAGGGAAACTATGGAGAAGTGCAAAAACTTGCCAAATGGGAATATTCAAATAAAAAACTTGAAGTATTAGCTTCCGATAGAATATTTTCAGGATATTTTAAAGATTATTTCAATTTTGTAGATGAGGGTGAGTATTTAAAAATTAGCAGTGATAGACTAATTGGTGACTATTTAAAAGATGCTGGTTTAATTGGAGAATATAAGATTAAGATATATAGAGACAATGGAGTTAATTATTTTGATCTTGAAATGGAAGGAGTTTTAAAATTAACAAGAAAGGAAGTTATTATTGAAACTAACCTACCCACTCTAACAAGATTTGTAGGAACATATGATTCTAATCTGAATACAAATATTGAATTTTTAAAAAAGGGAATTGTAGCAGGAAAAATATCTTTTAAAGATCGAGCTATTTTTTCTTTAAATATTGATTCAGAAAAAAAGATGGGAACTTTAACTTCATTAGAGGTTGAAGTAAACAAAGAAGGCGTTGAAGTAAATACAAGAAAGACAACTACCTTCTTAATTAAAGAATAAAATGAGAGACTTTCTCAATTACGACAGTTCAATAGATATAAAAGTTCTTTTTCTAACAATAGCTTTTATTGTTATTTGGAAAGTTTTTATTGAAAAAAAAATTAAAAAATGAAAGAGCCAGTTAAATACCTTAGTTCAATAATTCTTGTAATTCTATTTTTAATGCTGATAATCAACATCTTTACTTTCTAGTGTTATTTAGAATTATTCTAATTTGTTTTTTTTTTATAACTTATATCAATTAACTATTAAATCTAATAAAATGAAAAAATTATTACTGATATTATTGACCTTAAATTTTACAGTAGTTAGTAGTCAAATATATACTACTAGAACTATTGAGATTGAAGCTGGTCAAATGGATAAATTTATTAAATCTGCTGGTGAAAAAACACAGAAATTTAATAATGATGAAAACAATTTTGCTTATTATACTTTTGAAATACTTTCAGGTGAAAATACTGGAAAAATTTTTAGAGTTCAAGTAGGATCCTCAGAAATGATGGATGCTGGTTTAGATCAAGCTGAATTAGATTATTGGGGTAAAAATGTTGGCCCATATATTAAGTCTAACTCTGTAGGTAGAACTGTAATGTGGTCAAGAGCTAATAATGCATCTTTTGTTCCGGAAAGCTCATCTGACAATGATCTTAGAATGGTTATATTTTATAATTACAAAGATTCTGGAGAACAAGATTTCTGGAGATTTAGAGAAAGACAAGCAAAAGCTAGAGCTGCAATGGGTGATAATCAACTAGATTCAGCAATGAACGTAATGGTGTGTGGATCTGGATGTGATGGTAATTGGGTAGCTATTTTCTTTAGTTACGACAGTTTTGAAGCTCAAAGACAGATAAATCGTGAAGGTTTGCCTAAACTTAGAGATAAGTATGATGAATTATATGGTGGAGGGTCTTACGAACAAGATGTAAATAAAGTGGATGCGTCATTAATGCCAAACGGTAGACGAAATATTCATATGAGACTAATACGTGAAGCAAGTTCAAATTCAAACTAAAACTTTTAAGAATGAAAAAATATATATTATTTATAATCGCATTATTTACAGCAGCACCTTTGATTGCTCAAGATACTGTACCTCAAGAGTGGTCCTTTAGATCTAGAGTACTTCAGGTAGATCAAGCTAATGTTGCAGCTTTCGAAAAAGCTGTTGCTAAAAAAACAAAAATGTACAATAGTAAAGAAGGTCAACCAAGATGGATTACTTTTAGAATCTTATCTGGTCCTCAAGCAAATAATTACTTAAGAATGCAAATGACTACAGATATATCTGATTTTGATAATGAAGATGTTAAGGGTAATGCTTATTGGCAAAAGACTGTAGGTTCTCTTCACACATCCTTAGGTAATAGATTTTGGAGTAGAAATAATTGGTCATCATATGTTCCAGATGATTCAAAACCTATGACCCTTAGAAGAGTTATGTACTATAACTATAAAGATTCTGGAGAACAAGATTTCTGGAGATTTAGAAGAAGAGTTAAGATAGCTATGACTGAGTCTGGATATGGCTCAAGAATGAGTGTTTTAGTATGTACTTCAGGATGTGAAGGAAATGTTGTTCAAGTAAGGTTTCATCATGATGGATTTACAGGACAATCTTCAGATTACGGAGAACCTCTTCAAAATATGATTGCTAAGTACAATGAATTGTATGGAGAAGATGCATATGAACAAGATTCAAATAGTGTTGATGCTACATTAGAAGATAATGGACGTATTATTAGACATCATGAAATAATTCCTGAGCTTAGCTCATGATGGTAACGTTTTTTTGATATTAAAAAAGACCTCCTAGTGAGGTCTTTTTTTTTATATTTATCTCAAGTCTCAAGATTGCAATTAATAATCATACAAAAGATGAACAATATCAATATGAAAAAACTATTTATAATAATACTTGCAGTAACCCTATATTCTTGTGTAAACTCAGCTAAAATTGATGGACTAACAGATGAGGTAGAGGTTCTTAGGGACAATTTTGGTATAAATCATATTTATGCTAATAATCAACAAGACTTATTTTTTATGCAAGGATACCTAGCTGCTAAGGATAGGTTATTTCAATTTGAAATATGGAGAAGGCAAGCTACTGGAACAGTAGCAGAAATTTTTGGGGCGGAAGAGTTAGACAGAGATATAGGTACTAGATTATTTAAATTTAGAGGTGATATTAAAAAGGAGCTAAATCACTATCATGATGATGGTTATGAAATTGTTTCATCATTTGTTTCAGGAGTAAATAAATATATAGAAGAAGTAAATAATAATCCTGAATTATTACCAATTGAATTTAAAGCCTTAGGAATAAAACCTGATTTATGGACAAATGAGGTTGTAATATCAAGACATCAGGGTTTATTGGGTAATATAGGTCAAGAACTTAATATAGGAAGAGCAGTATCTCTTATAGGAGAAGAAAAGGTTAAAGAACTTATGTGGTTTCATCCAAAAGAACCTTCTTTGAAACTTGATGAAAAAATCACTTATGATGATTTAAATCAGGATATCCTTAGACTATATAATGCTTACAGAAGACCTATTAAATTTAAAAGTCATTATGTGTTAGATAAGTACAGAGCAAAAGATAAAATAGCCGATATTAATGAATCTAATCTCATAAGCGACACATACTCAATTGGAAGCAATAATTGGGCACTATCAGGCGATAAGTCATTCAATGGCTATCCTCTCCTTGCAAATGACCCACATAGGTCTCTTTTAAACCCATCATTAAGGTATATGGCACATTTAGTTGCACCTGGATGGAATGTTATCGGAGGAGGTGAACCTGAAATTCCTGGTATATCAATTGGACACAATGGTATAGGTGCATGGGGGTTAACAGTTTTCAGAACTGATGCAGAAGATTTATATGTATATGAATTAAATCCAAATAATCTAGATGAATATATGCATAATGGTCAATGGAAAAAATTTGATAATATCAATGAAACTATAACAGTCAAAAATAATGACGAAACAACTGTTGAGCTATTATATTCAGTTCATGGACCTGTAACATTCATTGATAGAAATAGAAAAAAGGCATATGCAGTTAAAAATGGTTGGTCTGAAATTGGTGGGTCACCTTATCTAGCATCTCTAAGAATGGATCAAGCTAAAGATTGGAATGAATTCAGAGATGCATGTACTTATTTCAACATACCAGGTGAAAATATGGTTTGGGCTGATAAATATGGAGACATAGGATGGCAAGCTGTTGGAATTGCTCCAATTAGAAAAACTCACAGTGGATTAGTTCCGGTAAATGGTAATGGAAAATTTGACTGGGAAGGATATTTACCAATAATTGAAAAACCTAATTCATTTAATCCAGAAAATGGATATTTGTCAACTGCAAATCAAAATGTTACACCTGATACCTATAATAGATGGGATGCTGTAGGTTATGATTGGGCAGACCCTTACAGAGGAAACAGAATTAAAAGTGTTATTGAGAGTAAAGAGAAGTTTAATATGGAGGAGATGATTGATCTCCAAGTTGATTACTATTCTATTCCTTCAGAAGAAATTATTAGACTTGCCTCTGGAAATATATCAAATCATCAAAATTATTTTGAAAAACTTGAAAAATGGAATAATATATTGGATAAAGATTCAGTTGAGGCAGGGATTTATATAGAATGGCAAACTCAAATATATGTTGAGTTTATAAATAGTTTTGTGCCAGAATCTGTTAAGGAATATCTTGACATTCAGATTTTTAGAATAATAGAAACTATCTCTAAAATGAGTGATTCTAATAGAGCTAAATTCTTAGATAAAACATTTAATGCTTCGATAGATAATTTAAAAGATAGATACGGAGAAGATTCTGAAAATTGGATTTATGGTCAGCAAGATTACAAGCATGTCAAAATATACCATCCATTAGAAAACGTAGTAAACGATTCAATAAGGAGTTTAGTTGAACTTAAAACTTACCCTAGAGGTGGAGATGGTTTTACTCCAGGCTCTACCTCAAGCAATCTTAATCAAAGATCTGGAGGAAGCTTTAGAGTAGTTATAAACACAAAGGATTGGGATAATAGTTTTGCAACAAATTCTCCTGGACAATCAGGTAATCCAAATAGTAAATTTTATAAAAATTTATATGAAGATTGGACTAATGATAAATTTTTTCCACTTTTATTCTCAAAAAGTAAAGTTCTAATGAATCTTAGCTCTAGAAAAGTTTATAGACCTATTAACTAATTAGAATAAATTTTTACTGTCAGTTCTCCATCATTTCCTATAAAGGCTCTATACATTCCTGCAGTATTAAACTCCATCGATACATTTCCGTTTTTATCAAGTCCTATTACACCTCCATCACCTCCAGTTTTCATCACTTTTTCTAATGATTTTTTAGATGCTTCAGTTATACTTTTATCATCATACATTATTTGAGCAGCTATATCATATGCCACAACATTTCTAATAAAATGTTCTCCCCATCCTGTAGCAGAAATTCCACAACAATCGTTATTAGCATATGTTCCTGCTCCAATAATTGGAGCATCCCCTATTCTACCCCACTTTTTATTAGTAGTACCACCAGTTGAAGTTCCTGATGATATATTTCCATTTTTATCAATTGCTACACAACCAACTGTTCCATATTTATAGTCATTAATAAAGGGGTCCACATAAGTTAGCTTGTCATTCTCTTTTGCTCTTCTAACTGAATTTAATCTTCTTTCAGTTATAAAATATGAATTAGGCATAGTGTCTAATCCAATTTTGATTGCAAATTCATCTGCACCTTTAGAGGAAAGAAGAACATGTGGAGAATCATTCATAACTGAAATAGCTGCTGAAATAGGATTTTTTATATACTTAGATCCAGCTATTGCACCTGCATTAAGATTAGCACCTTCCATAAATGAAGCATCTAAACTAACCGTTTCATCATTGGTTAAAACAGCACCAACTCCAGCATTAAATAATGGCGAATTCTCCATGATTTTTATAGTTTCTTCAACAGCTAATTGACTGGATCCTCCTTCTTGCAATATTTGATATCCAGTTGAAATAGCTTCTTCCAACTTTTCTAAATATGCAGATTCTAATTCTGGAGTCATATTTTCTTTAAGAATTGTACCTGCACCACCATGAATTACAATTGCAATATTATTATTCCCAGAATTAGATTGACATGAATAAATAAGCATTAAGCTTACAAAGATTATTAATATTCTCATCTAGTATAGTTTAACTTAAAATATACTTATATTAAATTAAAAACTAATTCAATATGAAACATTTTCTTCTAATTATTTCAATAATATCTTTCTTAAGTGGTAACTCTCAAATTAATAATATAGCTGAAAAATTAGGTTATGATAAGGATGCTAAACTTTTAATTATTCATGGTGATGATATTGGAGTTTCTCATTCAGTAAATATTGCATCATTTGAAGGTTTTAAAAACGATGCAATCACGTCTGGAAGTATTATGATTCCTTCTCCATGGGTAAAAGAAGTTGCTGAATTTCACAAAGATAATCCAACTTACGATTTAGGCCTTCACCTTACATTAACAGCAGAGTGGAAAAATTATAAATGGAATGGTGTAATGTCATCTAACGAAATAAGTTCTTTATTAAATGAAGAAAATGAATTTTATGACAATACAATGGATGTTGCTTTGAATGCTGACCCAGAAGAGGTAAGAAAAGAAATTCAGGCTCAAATTGATTATTCAAAATTAATAGGTTTAAATCCAACTCATATCGACACACATATGGGATCCTTGGCTGTAAATAATGATTTATGGAAGGTCTACATTGAAGTTGGGCATAAAAATAAACTAGTTTCTATGGTAACAAAAACAAGAAGTCTTAATTTATTTGACGAAGGTTTTCCAATGCCGGAATACATTGTTCCTGTAAATGATATTTATATGTTGTATCCAGGAGCAGACAGGGAATTCTTAGAGGCAGCTGTAGGTGAAAATATTGCAAATACATTAATGGTGAATGATATTTATAAATATGATGATTGGTATAAATTATATTCATCCAAAATAAAGTCATTAAGTCCTGGATTAAATGTATTTCTACTTCACTTAGGCTATGATAACGAAGAACTTAAAGGTGTTACAATTGATCATCCAGAATATGGTGCTAGATGGAGACAACTAGACTTTGAAGTGTTTAATTCAAAGGAGATTAAAGAACTGATAAATGAAGAGAATATCAAGTTAGTAACATGGGGTGAGATAAGAGATATAATTTATGGTGATTGAATCAATTAATTAAAACTTATAATTTTATTTTATTTTTTTAAATTTACGTATGAGGATAAAGACAATTTTTTGGATAGCAAGCCTGCTTCTTATATTTCAAGTGGCTCCACTTATTATATCAATATTTTCTATTGATTTTAAAATGCTTTTAATTACTGATGCTTTTGGGCCTGATGTGAGTAGCGACGCCATTCAAATGTTTGATACTTTCAGTCTTGTTACTAGTTCTGTAATTATTGGAATAATATTTATGATTATAGGGTCTTTATCTATAAGAGATCTTTCTGCATTAAGAAAATTATCTTTTCTTTTTTTTATAGTTATGGGATTTCTTGCACTACCCGACTTAATCTTTGTGTTAACAGGTAAACCTACAGCTCCTTTACCAGTTATTATTGCCAATTTTACTACAATAGGTATTTTTTTATACGGAGCTAAAAGAGGAAACATATAAACACGGATATATTATTTAAATTGTTTAGTTTTGCGCCTTTATGAAAATAAATTTTAGTAAATATAATGGCGCTGGTAATGACTTCATAGTAATTGATGATAGAGGCAATAAAATCAATAACAATTCATCATTAATAGAACAGCTTTGTAATAGGAATTTTGGCATAGGGGGAGATGGTCTTATTTTAATAAAAGAGTCTAAGTCAACTGACTTTGAAATTCTTCATTATACTTCTGACGGAAATCTTGGTTCTCTCTGCGGAAATGGTTCTAGATGTGGAGTATTATTTGCATATAAAAACAAAATTATAGACAAAAAGACAATCTTTGATGCTTTTGATGGTATACATAAGGCAGAAATAGTTGATGATGATTTAGTGAAAATGGAAATGAAGATTAATTCTGATATTATAGAAAATGAATATGGCATATGGGTAGATACCGGATCCCCACATTTAGTTATTGAAAAAGATAATGCTGATAAATTAGATGTTAACTTATTGGGAAGTTCTATTAGATATAATGATTACTATAAGGAAGAAGGTGTGAATGTTAATTTTGTTGAAAAGATTACAAATGAAAGTTTTAAAATAAGAACATATGAAAGAGGGGTTGAAAGTGAGACTCTTGCATGTGGAACAGGCTCTACAGCTTCCGCTATATGCATGAACTATTTAGGAAAATCAGATAGTAAAAATATTACAATGAAATGTAGGGGTGGAGATTTAAAAGTTGAATTTAATTCTAAGGATGATTTATTTACTAATATAAGTATAACTGGTCCTGCTAAATTAGTTTTTGAAGGTCAAATAAATCTCTAAAAAACAAACTTACAGAGTAAAACACCAATTAAAATCCCTTCAAGCCAGGTAAGAATAAGAACTTGGTATTTAGTGAGATTTAAATCCTTTGAAAGTTTCCAAATCATCTTTTCATGCCACCTAAAAAAACTATTCATTCTTAAATTTAGTTATTTTTTGAGTGCCAGTAGGCGAGTAAAATAAAAAAAGCTTGAAAAGGAAGCCTAATAATGGTTTGATCTTTGGTAGCATTAAGAATAGATTGGGATAGCTCACTTTCTACAAGGTGAATATTAGCAGGAAATACACATATAAGCAATACAATTAATCCATAAGAAGCAAAAGTTCTGGTCTTCTTAAAAAAAAGCAAAATTCCAAATAAAATCTCGGCTACTCCTGACAGATATACAATTTCAAGGTGAAAAGAAAGATAATTTGGCATTATAGCAAGAAAGAAATCAGGATCTATAAAGTGTCTTACTCCAGCGTATGTGTAACCAACAGACATGAAATATATGGTAAATAATTTAATGTATTTCATCAAAAACTAAACTATTAGACTAATATTAGTTGAAAAAAGTTTTACAGATATTGATAAAAGAATGATTCCAAAAACTCTTCTTATAATTCCAATTCCATTTTTACCAAGAAGTCTTTCAATTTTATTTGAAGATTTAAGGATAATGTAAACAAATAAAGAGTTGATCATAATAGCCAAAATAACATTTACTAGTTCAAATTCTGCTCTTAACGATAAAAGGGTAGTTAGTGTACCTGCTCCAGCAATTATTGGAAATGCTATTGGAACAATAGATGCAGTTTCTGGTTCTTCACCTTGGAATATTGTAACTCCTAGAACCATTTCAAGTGCAATAAAAAAGATTACTATTGCTCCGGCTACTGCAAAGGAATTAATATCAATACCAATTAAGTTTAGTATTTCTTCACCTAAAAAAAGAAAACCGATCATTATGATCATGGCAACAAGAGTAGCTTTCTCAGATTCAATTTTTCCAATTTTCTCTCTTATAGAAATAACTATAGGGGTTGCTCCTATTATGTCAATAACAGCAAACAGTATCATACTTGCAGTAAAAACTTCTTTAAAATCAAACATTTTTACAAATAACTAAATAATAGTTGATATTTAATTATTTAGAGAACAATTATTGAACCAAACATAGAATTATGTATTGAGCAAACATAGTAGTAAGTAGTACCAGAACTTCCAGATGGGACAGTCCATGAAATGGTACCATTATCTGATCCATTATTGGTGACTTCAGTAATTTGGTTATCTGAACCTACACCTGTTGTGGTTTTTAAAAAGAAAGGGTGTCCTGGAGAGTTAACGTTAAAAACAATATCATCACCTGCATTTACCTTTAGAGTTGGATCAAAACCGAACTGAGTCTCATTACTATCAGTTACAGAGACTCTAAAGTTTGTTGAGTTTTGAGCTGAAACAGAAAACACAAAAGTACCAGAGGGTAATTCAGTAAGTGCGACAGGATCACTTGATGATGAATTTGAAGAGGTAGAGTTATTGTCTAATAAAGGATTATTTGAGACAGAATAAGCTGAGTTATCATTGTCTGATTTAGAGCAAGAAATGGATATAATTAAAAATATCAATGAAATAGAACGATTCATGTTGCAATAATATTGAATAAATCAATTAGATAACTTTAAGAATATGTTAAAGTATTTAATTAACTGTTAATATATCCATACCTGTGTGAGTTTCAATATAATCTTGAATTATGGATACAAATGCAGATGAAAAGGTATTTCTAGATTGAGCAGTATCTCTTAAATCTGGAAATGGAAACTCTAATTGAATTGCATTAAAATTAAAATTTCTGTTTGTGCCATATAAAAATGTGTTATACCCTCCGCTAAAGTATCTCATACCTTCAGGAGAAGGACTATTAATACTAGGTAAAGCAGTATAAGAACTATCCTCAAAAAAAGATCCTAAACTCTTAGGTCCTCTAAGTAAGTTTGATAATGTTTCATTTGAAGTGTTGACTAGACTGTAAATACTAGTATCATCAATCGATATATTTTGATCAATATAATTATCTGAATTATTTAATTCATCACCACTCAATAAATAACCTATCCATGTTCTCATATCATAAAACCCATCTGGATTTACTCCATGTCCATGTATATCAAATAAAAAACCTGTGCTATTATTATTAATGATTTCTTGTCTTGCAGAATTAATATAAAAATGGAATTCATCAAAAGCTCTTTCTGCAAACAAGTTACCTTGAGCAGCTTCAACTTTATCTCTGTTTGCATCTAATTTAGTTCTCTTTAAATTATTTATTATCAAATAAGGTCTAACATTATAATTTGAATAAAAGTAATTTCTAATTGCTATACCCAGTTCAATAGTATTTGAGTCAGTTACAGACACTCCATATGTTCTATTTGAGATTTCTGAAGGTGATATATCTCCACCATGAGGAATGCTAAGTATTACAGGAATATTACCAGGGTAATAAGTAATATAACTTTTCCTACCATAGTATGTTTCTCCATATAAGTAAGGACCATCACTACCTAATTCATTAAACTCAATATCTAAAGTTAGATTATCCTGTGTGGGGATATCTTTACTGCAAGAAAGTATTAAAAAGAATATTATTGCTAAGGTATTTAATCTGAAATATATCATTTATATGAAGTTATGATATTTTAAAATTATGTTAAAATATTTACTAAATAAAAGTTAAAGGGTTAAACATCCTTTAATTATAGATTTAAAAAGAGAATTTTTGCCATTCATTTTAAAACAATGTAATCATGTTAATTAATTTTCTTAAATATTCGATTTTAAGTCTTGTACTTTCTTCTAATGTAAACGAAATGAATATTGTTGAAACTGCTGTTTCTAATGATAACTTTTCAACTTTAGTAGCTGCTGTACAAGCAGGCGATTTAGTAGATGCACTTTCATCAGAAGGTCCATTTACAGTTTTTGCCCCAACTAACGATGGTTTTAATAAATTACCTGAAGGTACTTTAGGGACCTTACTAAAACCTGAGAACAAAGGAACTTTACAATCTATTCTTAAGTATCATGTCGTAGCTGGCAAATTTATGGCAGGTGATGTCATAAAAGCTATTAATGACAATGGTGGACAGTTTACTGTTGAAACATTACAAGGAAACGATCTAACTCTGAAATTATGGGAAGGTAGTGTATATGTAATTGATGCTAAAGGTAATAAAGCTAAAGTTGTAATTGCTGATGTAGATACTTCTAATGGAGTAATACATGCAATTGATAGTGTAGTGCTTCCAGAATAATTTGTTTAATTATTTTGTTTGGTGAAAGAGCTCTTCGGAGCTCTTTCTTTACTACAAATAAAAAAGGCTCCTATTGGAGCCTTTTTCTTTTTGGTAAGATATATATTTTAGAAATAAATTCTTTCTAAAGTTGTCCTTGTTGCTCCATTCCAATCTCTTAATGATTTTTGCATCAGTTTTTGATCTTGAGAGAATTGTTCCCATCCAAACATTTCATTATAATCTTCTTCCCATGTAGCATCTGTTTCTGGCCATTCTGCATCGTATTTATCAAAACCACTAAAAATTACAAATGCGTTTAAGTCTCCTCCTGAAACCATCTCAAAAACCCTTCTAAAGGCATTTGGATTTCTTTTTTCAAGAACTTTACCTTGTCTGTAAATATATCTTGACACATTAGCTGACATTGATGGTTTATATCTTAATATAGTTTTATTAAAGAACTTTGGAGGTTCTGGTTGATCCCCAATTGTTCCCCATTCTTGCCATTCCCACCTTTGTTGACCTCCAACAGGATCTGCATACGGTGCAACATTTTTTGCCCAATACTCTAATTCATCAGAACGATCCATGTCGTAGTGTGCAGGTGATTGACCAACTAAATAACGTTCATATACTCCAGCATCACTTCCAGTTAATACCTTATAAGTGAATATAATACTACCTTCTTCTTTATTAAACATTTTAGTTTTTTTATCGGCAGCCTTTTCAAATTTCTCTACCATACCATCCTTAGCTTTATAAACGAAGGTCGTCATATAAGTATAGTCAGTATTTCTTTGAGAGAAACTTAGTGTAGTAGCAAATAAAGCTACTAACATAAAAATTTTTATTTTCATTTTGCTTGTTTTAAAGTTGATTACTAATTTAAAAAAAGTAAATGTGATCAACATATACTATCTTCTTTTTTTTAGAAGAAACCTTAGGGTTAATACAATAAATATTGCAGTAAAAATTATTCGAAAAAACTCTGTTTCATTCATTCTATTTGAGAATCTAATATTAAATCTATCTAATTTTCATTAATTAATTGTAGATTAAGGTATGGAATCTTTAATTTTCTTTATTGGTTTTTTAGTATTTGTAATAATGATAGCAGGATTATTAATTTTATTATCGAAACAATCCTAATTTTTAATTTTAGGTAGTAAATATTCTAAAATAAAAAAAGTCAAACAACATATTCCAACTGCGATTAAATATCCACTATCATCCTTAGTATCAATCAAACTATCAAATATCATTGATGACAAAACAATTCCAGTAAAAAGAATAATGTAAAAGAATATTTTTTTTATAAACTTTGTAAATAATTTCATTTCTAACATTTAAAGTTAACTTATTATGAGAAAAAATCTTATCAAAATTATAAGATTTGGATTAAGAATACATTCAATATTCCATTTTATAGAATTTATAAGCGCCATTTATGAGGAAGCTTATATAACAGCTAGTATAGCTTTTATTGCTAGTTTAATTGAAATAGTAGCTAGTTTCTTACTTCCTAAGGAACATGTTCATTTAAAACCGTTTATATCTGAGGTTCATGAAGATTGTAAAGATTAGTTAATAATTATAGTACTATGTAATACATAGTACTATAAAAAAGTTTACATTTGAAGAAATTAAAAATATTAAATATGAAAAAGTTAACACTACTATCTTTAAGCTTTATATTTATTTCTTGTGTATCTGTTAAATTTCCTGAAAGTCTTTCAGTAGAATTAAATTTAGATAAGGAATCTGCAAAGAATTTAACCCAAGCTATCAATAATTCTATTTATAAAACAAAAATGGATATGCATCATAAAGAGAAAGGAATGTCAATGATGAGTCATGGTAATGGTATTATTGTGACTGGAACTCCAACACCTCCTATCTCTATTGATTCAATTGAATTTATTGACAATAGAAGTAGCAGGAATATCTCAAGAATTATGATTCATAAAGGGGAGAAAGGAGAAAATTCCTTTAAGTTTCTTGATGAGCTACCTGAAGAAATATTAAATAAACTTCATAAAGATCTTCCAGATGGTGTTCAAATAAAGAATATAATGATAGATACTGTATGGACTTCGAATGGTTCTGAAAAAAAAGTAAAAATTGAAGTTAAAATTGATAATAATTAAAATTATTGAATAAATTTTTCAAAATATTATTTATTTTTCTTGGATTATATTTTATCAGTTGTGATAATTTAGAAGTAAAGAACACATCATTTTCCAGAATTGAAATTATTGGACCAGATGAAATTAACATTCATAATCAAATTCAAATATATAAAGACTCCATTGATTATAAATTAGACAATGTAATAGGTTATTCTGAAGAGCTTTATACTAAATCAGATTTCGACAATATAAACTTTAACTCTTCACTAGGTAATCTTGTCTCTGATATTATCTTTATCCAATCAGATTCAGTCTTCAAAAGACAACAAAATAAGCAAATTGATTTCGTATTACAGAATCATGGTGGTATTCGATCATCACTATTAAAAGGAGATATAAAACTTACTGATATTTATAAAATACTTCCATTTGAAAATGAAATTGTAATAATTGAAGTTTTAGGAGAAGTTGTTGAAGAAATGATTTCATTTTTAAAGAAAGAAACTAATCCACATCCAATTTCAGGACTATCTATTAGAAATAACGAAATTCTGATTCAAAACAAAATAATTGACTCATCTAAAAAATATTATTTAGCTACAAATGATTATTTATTAAACGGAGGAGATAATATGTTTTTTCTTGGCAAGAATACTAAAGTATACAGACTTGGCTATTCACTAAGAGATGCTTTTATTGATTATACTAAGACTAATATAAGATTAGCATCAAAAGTTGATGACAGATTTTTAAAAAATGAATAGAAGAAAATTTATTTATAGCTCAAGTTTAGCATCACTTTCTGTTATGGGGTTAAACTCATGTAACATTAGAAACAAAGATGTCAAAATAACTATTCTACATACTAATGATGTTCATAGTCAGATAGAACCATTCCCTTTTAATCATGATAAATATCCTGATAGAGGAGGATTTGCTAGAAGAGCTAATATCTTTAAGGGGTTACTGAAGATTAACCCAAATACCTTAATCTTTGATGCAGGTGATATATTCCAAGGCACTCCTTACTTCAATTTCTTTCAAGGAGATTTAGAGCTTAAGCTAATGAAAAAAATGGGCTATAATGCTGCAACAATTGGTAATCACGAATTTGACGCTGGTCTAAATAGGTTAAAAAAAAATATATTAAATAATAACTTTCAATTTATTTCATCTAATTATGATTTTACTAACACTGAACTTGAAGGACTTATTAGTAAATATAAAATATACAAAAAAGAAGGTATTAAAATTGGTGTATTTGGTTTAGGTATTGAGCTAAATGGTCTCGTTAATTCTTCCCTCTATAAAGAGACAAAATATTATGATCCTGTTGAAATAACTCAGGAAATGACTGATATACTTAAAAATAAAGAGAACTGTGATTTAATTATATGTATTTCACATCTTGGTCATAGTTACCAAAATACAAAAATCAGTGATCTAAAACTTGGAAGTTTAACTTCAGATATTGATTTAATAATTGGTGGACATACACATACTTTTTTAAAAAAGCCTGAGATTATTAAAAATTTAAAAAATAGAGATGTTATAATTAATCAAGTTGGTTCTAATGGAGTATATGTAGGAAAAATTGATTTTAATTTCTCAAATCTAGATAAAAATTCATTTAACTCATTAGTTGAAGTTTAATCTGTAAGATATTTATTTTCAATAACTTATTATTTAAGTATTATAATAGTAGTTGGTGTATAAAGGCCAAACGAAAAAACAGAAAAAATTGTATCTACAATTGAATGTTTTATAACCAATTTATAATCTTTTTCGTCATTTAATTCCTTAATACAAGGTGTGTTATTTGAAATTAATCCACCAATAAAATTATGTTGCTTTAAAACTTTTGTGTAACCCTGTTTTGGACCATCACCATAAGTAAAAGTATGAACACTACAGGATGTTGTTAAGAGAAGAATTAAAATGACTAAAAGTGATTTTTTCATTAGAGGTTTTATAAATTTATTAAAAATATAAGTATTTTAGAAAACTATGGCTTCATCTATATCTTGGAATTGTAAACATACCTGGAAAAAAGCAAGAATAAACACTTTGTGGTGTCTTATAGGTTGCTCTATAGGAGATTTTGGTACTATTTTATACTTTCAGAATATAGACCATTCTTGGTCAACCGCAAGTATTATGTTTCTTGCTATTGTAAACGGGCTGATTACTTCTATAATTCTCGAAACAATTATATTAATTAAACAAATGTCCTTTTCAAAAGCATTAAAAACAGCATTAGGAATGAGTTTTATTTCAATGGTTTCAATGGAATTTGCAATGAATTTAACTGATGTCGTTTTAACAGGTGGTGCAATGATAACATGGTGGATAATAACAATTATGCTAATTGTAGGTTTCTTAACTCCATTACCATATAACTACTGGAGACTTAAAAAATACAATGTAAGTTGTCACTAAAAAAAGGCCCCTAAGGACCTTTTTTTTTAAACTGAATGATTATTAATCATTTGCCCACATAACATCTCTTACAATTATTCTTGCTGTAAATCCATCTGGAAGAATTTCACCCATATTAGAATTACTAACTTCTGGCTGATCAAATTCACCATTCATAAATTTAAGAGCATCTGCAACTGTTTTGAATGAATCCCATGTCATTACTGTTGAATATTGATCTTCAATATTATTTAATTTACGACCAACTCCCCATCTTACTCTACCCCCCATGTCTCTATTAAAGGCTCTATTCCATAGATTTACATTTTCATCAATAAAGGCATTTACATCTAATGGTCTACCAAAATTCCAAACTGATGCCATTCCTGAATTTCTTGGATCATTAATTACTGACTTTACGCTCCAATGGGTAACACCATAGCCTTCAACTAAATGATTTGTTGAAATTTCTTGAGGATCAATTCCAAGTATTGACATGGGATCCCAAACTGAATTATCAGCCATTTGCTCTGTAGTTTCATATGCATTTACAAAAGCATAATTCCATGTATCAGAGCCACCACCAACTCTTGCAACTAACCCCCAGTTAGTTTGTTTGCCGTTTTCTATATTGTGTTTTGCTACTTTAGACCAATATGTAGTTTCAATTCTCTCAAATTCTGCTATGTTCTCTTGCGGAACATTTACAAAGGTAATTGAGTAGTATTGAGCATTAAGACTAAAACCTATAGTCAATAATAAGATTGTTATAAATTGTTTCATAATTATTTTAAATTTGATTGAATATCTAATTTAATAATCAATTCTATTTTAATTGAAATTTTTAAGACCTTTTTTAATCTTATTACTAATAATGATGTTATTTGGTATTTTTTTAAGTCTTTTTTGATGACGGAAGAACATTTTTTTCAGTGCCCACACTGTTGGGAGGAAATTTCAATGATAATTGACAAATCAGTCTATGGTGACTCTTTCATAGAAGATTGTGAAGTGTGCTGTAATCCTATTGATATATCTTATGCAGCAAATGGTAATGAAATAACAGGTTTTTCAGCAGATTCAATAGAACAATAGTATAAAATTTTTAATTTTATTATAAGATGATAACAAAAGAAGATATAATTAAAGCTCAAAATGTTTGGTCAGAGGGGATCATAAAGATGGGTGAAATCTCTAACAATAGAATATTATTAGAATCATATGTTAGTGATTTCTTAGATAATGTCTACAACTTTCAAGAAAAAGTATTATTTAAACCAACTAAAGCTAAGATTGAAAAATTTAGAAATAATAAAGAATCTGCAACTTCTTACTTTATAGCAGGAAACAACAAGAAATATAGCGAAGATGATGGGTTTGCCCTATCCAAATGGCTAAAAATTACATTCATTAATTCTGATATTATAATTAATCAAAATCAAGGATTAGCTATGGGTATTTATACTTTTGAAAACGATAATACTAAAATTAAGGTTGAATACTCATTTGGGTACATAAAAATAAATGAGTCAATCAAAATAGTACTTCATCATTCATCAATTCCATATCAATCTTGAATTTATCCAGAATCATATCAGGAACTATGAATTGGGGTGTTTGGGGAGTCAATCATTCTTCTAAAAAGATGAGTGATTTAATAAAAGTGGCATTTAATCATGGGGTAAATTCATTTGATCATGCAGATATCTATGGAGGATACACAACTGAAGAAAGTTTTGGTGAAGCTTTTTCAAAGACTGGCATAAGCAGAGAAGATGTTTTTTTTATATCTAAATGTGGTATAATGTATCCCTCAGAAAAACATCCTATTAAAGTAAAACACTATGATTACTCTGCAAAACATATAAATCAATCAATACTAAATTCATTAAATTATTTAAAAACTGATTACTTAGACTGTTTACTTCTTCACAGACCTAGTCCTTTAATGGATGTAAGTGAAATCTCTGATACAATCAAAAGTTTATTGAAAGATGGTAAAATAAAAAGCTTTGGTGTATCTAATTTTACCGTCATGCAAATGGAAATGTTTAAAGATTTAAAAATTTCATATAATCAAATTAATCTTTCGCTAACCCATTTAGATTCAATGAATGATGGCACTCTTGAATATATGCAAACAAATAATATAATTCCAATGGCGTATAGCCCACTTGGAAAATATTATACAAATGACAATCCTAAACTTAAGAAAGTTTTGGAGTTGTTTTCAAAGAAATATAATTGCAGTGATGATCAACTACTTCTTGGGTGGCTATTAAAGCACCCCTCTAATATATATCCAGTAATTGGCACAACAAAAGTTGATAGGATAAAGAAATCTATAGAATCTTTAAAAATCAATATAGAAACTAGTGATTGGTTTGAAATTTTAGAAGCTAGTGTTGGTAAAAGAGTGCCTTAAAAATTATTAATTTGTCCATCCATCCAATTTAACCTTTGATTAATCCAGCCCTTAAGGAAGTCAATTTCAGATTCATGAGTTGCTCCAACAAAATAATTAGGCCAGACATATTGACCTAAAATTGTCCATCTATAAAAATTTTGGTTAACAACTTTATTGGAATTTAAATATTCTAAATATGAATCAATTCTATTAGTAATAGATGAATCACTTAATGTATTCGACCTTAATGTTTGCCACCTATCTTTTAATTTATTTTTAAAACTAGGGCTCTCCATCAACCTTCTCCACCAAAATGGGACTTGCCATATATCACCAGGGCAAATTGAGTTAAAATTATAAATCCAACCTTCAGGATTCATGCCATCACAATAATCAACATTTCCGAAAGCTAAATTAAAATCCCATATAGGTCCCATTTTTAATTTACCTCCAGTGTCTTTATTCATATATGTGCTTAATCTAAACCCGTCTGGATTCTTTGCTATCTCATTAATTATGAAAAAGTCAATAAATGTATCTACATCTATTACCTTTTCAAATCCATCAATAGGGTCATCAAAATTATTTGAAGCTAATATGGTTTCAAATTCATTTATTGTTGTGAAGATAAATTCCTTTTGATTATCTGTAATATTTTTAGGCTTAGGATAATCATATATAAAATAAATTTCAGAATCAGCAGATTGATTTGCATTTGTATCAAAGTTTGATCTAAATGAATAAGAACTATCGTAACAAGTACTACAGGATTCCCCATCACCAGTTGGTTTATCTATTTTAATAATATATCCAGCATCCACAGACTCAGAATTATTTTTTGATATATCGACTCTATTTGAATCACGTTTAATTTTTTCCATTAAAACATACAATCCCTTGGCATCTCCATTTATAGATAAATTATAAAACTTTGTATTACTAGCCTTAAATCCAATAGCATTGGATAAATCAAATGTTAATTTATTTCTTATTAAAGATTTATCAGAGTAAGGACCATATAAAATCCAATCTTCTTCTTCTGAGAAACCACCTATACTTACATCTAAGTCATCAGAATAATCTTCAGTTTTTGTTTCAAAACCATAAGACTTTTTTGGAAACATTTGTGAGGAACTTCCTCGTATTTCAATACCAATATTATATTTAGTTTCAATTTGATCTTCTAAAACAGATAACTCAGCATTTATTTTTGGATCATCAACTATTTCTTGATTATTAATAGTTGTAATGTTCATAGATGGAAAGTTAATTTCTTCATTTGCATCATCGTAAAAAGTGATAACTTCATTTTCAAGATTATTTAAATCTAATGCTTCAGGCCCATGACACCCTATCATAAAAGAGAAAATGACTAGAAAAAATAAGTGTTTAAGAATTTGGTGTAAAGAGTTCAATGTAGGTTTCATGAATAAAATTTGCAAGTTGAAAATCTAACCTTGATATTCCACTAATATCGTGTGTCATAATATTAAACTCAATTATCTTATAATCAATAATTATTTTTGGATGGTGATTTATTTTCTCTGACTTATCTGATATTAAATTAGCAAAACTCATAACTTCCATAAATGAGTTTAGTTTGTATGAAGTTTTCAATTGATCAGAATCAAACCTCCATCCTTCTAGAGATTCTAAATTAGCTTTTATTTCTTTAATTGAGAGTTTATCCAATTTAATTTGAATTAAAATATTTCCAAATATAATATATAGGTATTAAAATGACTCCAAATATGATAGCATAAAAAAGAAAATAAGCTACTAAAATAAGTATAAAACATACAAAAATAACTCTAATAATGATTGATAATAGCGGATGTGACATCAGATCATAATAAATACTTAATAGCATGTTTTTAATCTTTTCCATACGCTAAATTAATACATTATGAGTAATAATATTTCTCCTCAATTGATTTCCATAAAAGTAGAGATGCAACACTTTTATATGGTGACCACTGCTCAACCAAGGATTCAACAGTTTTTTTATTATTAATATCAATTTTATAATTAATTTTTAAACTATTCATTAAAGCTAAGTCACCTGGAGAGAAAATATCAATTCTCATTAAAACAAAAATCAAAAACATTTGTGCAGACCAAAGACCTATGCCTTTAATAGTAACTAATTCAGTTATAACATCTTTATTTGATGCAGATGTAAAATCATATTTTGAATCTTGGAAGTAGTTATATACGTTTTGTATGTAAGACACTTTTCTATATGATATACCTATTGACTGAAGGTTATCTAATTTTAAGATTTCATTATTGGATAGATCAGTAATCATATCTGAAAAACGTTTTTTAATAGTTATTGCTGCTTTAAAGCTAACTTGTTGCTCTATTATTAGATAAGCTAAAGCTTTTGCATAGTTCTCATTATATCTCTCTGAAATATCAATGACATCTGAAAATTTAAGTATTAAATGATTTAAACAATCATCTTTAGATAGATAATTATAAGCTTTTTTTAACGTTTTTTGATTTAGTTCCATTTATAAAAAAAAACGATATTTGCAGTATGAAAAAAATAATTTTAACATTATCACTTCTTTTACTTTCTTGTAACCAAGATACAAAAGAAAAGCTTGTGGTTTATCAATCTCCTACTTGTGGTTGTTGCTCAGGGTGGGTAGCTAATATGGAGCAGAATGGCTTAAATGTTGAGTCTGTAAAAACTAATGATATGTATTCTACTAAAGTCAAAGCTGGAATTGATATAACACTCCAATCATGTCATACAGGTTTTATTGAAGGATATTTTGTTGAGGGACATGTTCCCCATGATGCAATAACTAAGCTTTTAAATGAAAGACCTAATATTAAAGGTATAACTGTTCCCGGTATGCCAGCAGGATCTAATGTTCCAGGCATGGAAACTATTAATGAGAAAGCTAATTTTGATGTTTTAGCAGTTAATGCTGATGGCTCTACTTTTGTATGGAAACATTACGAGTAAAATGAAATACATCTATTTGTTATTAATCTCATTGTCTATGTTTTCTTGTGATAAGGAAAAGTGTTATACCATTGAAGGAAAAGAAATTATTAATGGAGATTATTATTTCTTATTAGATAATAATGAGATTAACAATCCATCAAGTAATAATGACAACTTATCTACAGGTGTACCTGATCCCTACGGAACCGGAAAGGTAGATAAGGAAACTTATGATTCCGTGAGTATTGGAGACAAATATTGTAATTAAAAAAACCTGCCTAAAAAACCGTAAAAGGCAGGTTTTAATAAAATCAGATACTACTTGAGCAGCTAACATAAACTTGGTTTCGTTTATTAATGTAAATTTACTTTACACAAACTCCAACCATAAGTTTGTTTGCTTTTTTTTTCTCACTTTTGTATAATCAGAAAAAAAACTTGTGATTTATTATGAATTTTATATCTAAAATTAAAAAAAATATGAATTTCAAAATCCGGAACTTTCCAAGGGTTAATTTTTATATCTTAATTTTATCTCTAACATTCTCATGTAATTCAGAAGTGAACATAAATAGTATTAATAAAAATCAACTTAATAAAGAAACTAGTCTTTATTTAAAGCAACACTCTGAGAATCCCATAAATTGGCAAAGATGGTCTAATTCAATATTTGATGTTTCACAGGAACTAGACAAACTTCTTGTTATAAGTATAGGATATTCAAGCTGTCATTGGTGTCATGTTATGGAAGAAGAAACTTTTACCAATGATTCTATAGCAAAAGTTATGAATGATAATTTCATAAATATTAAAGTTGACAGAGAAGAAAATCCCGATGTAGACCAAGCATACATGACTGCTTCCCAATTAATGACTGGAATGGGTGGTTGGCCATTAAATGTAATAACTCTTCCTGATGGTAGTCCAATATATGCAGGGACATATCATTCAACATCTCAATGGGATGACATCCTTAAAAGAATAATAAGACTTAAAAAGGATAACTATGATGGTCTTAAAGAAATTGCGAAAAATGTAAAGAATGGTGTTACAGATGTTAATACAATCCAAAAGCAAGAAAAACTCAGTGAATTTAGCACTGATTTTCTTAAAAATAATATTGAAGAATGGATGAAAAAGTGGGATACTGATTTTGGAGGAGATCTAGCACAACAAAAATTTGTTTCTCCATCTAAATATCTTTTTCTTTTAAACTATGGTAAAGTATATAATGACAAAAAAGTTTTAAGTCATGTTAAGAACACTCTTGATATAATTGCTTCTAGTGGTTTAAATGATTTCATAGAAGGAGGATTTTACAGGTATACTGTAGATAATGAGTGGAAAATACCTCACTTTGAGAAAATGTTATATGATCAAGCACAAATGATCAGTCTTTTCTCCATGGCTTATAAGGTATATGGAGATCAATTATATAAAGATATTGTTGATAAGACCATTGCATTTCTAAATTTAAAAATGTCCTCAAGTAATGGCTTATATTATGCAGCTATGGATGCAGATACAGATGGAGAAGAAGGAAAGTATTACTCATTTACAAAAGATGAGTTAGAAATAATTTCAAAAAATACAGATTTTAGTGTTTTTACAAGCTACTATAATATTGACATAAAAAAACCATGGGAGAATAATAGATTCTTGCTCTTACCAAAAAAAGCTGATAATGAACTGAATGATTTAATACAAATTTGGGAATCTAATATTATTAAATTAAAAGAAAAAAGGACGAAACCTAGAATAGATGATAAGATAATAGTTTCATGGAATTCACTAGCTATTGTCGGTTTAATTGATGCTTATGAAGCACTTCAGAATAATGATTATCTAGTTCTTGCAAAATCAATGTTTGAAGAGTTAAAAGATAATTCATTTAGAAAAAATAAACTTATTCATACTTATAAAGAAAATCAATTTCAAGAAGGTGTTCTAGAAGATTACGCATATCTCTCTAAAGCTTCAATGAGGCTATTCCAAGCTACAGGAGACGAGTCATATTTTGATTTTTCAAAAAATATTACAGATAATGCTTTAGGGCTTTTTGATGATGATCAATCTGATTTATTAAGATATAGTAATAACAATGAATTATTTACAAAAGTGATTTCTGTAGATGACGGTGTAATTCCTTCACCAAATTCTATAATTGCTGAGCAATTATTTAATATAGGACATATAATATTTGATGATGAGTATCTTAATTTGTCAGATAAGATGGTTTCTTCAGTTCAAGATATCATTGATGGTAACATAAACTCATATTCAGTTTGGGCAAATAATATTCTAAATAGAGTTGAGCCATTTTTTGAAATTGCTGTTATTGGTCCTAATGCTAAGTCAATTACGGATGATATAACTAATTATTTTACTCCAAATACAATTGTAGTTCAGTCTAAAATAGAGAGTGACATACCTCTCTTTATTGATAGATATTTTGAAGACGAGACATATATTTATGTCTGTCAAAATAAAACATGTCAAAGACCTGAAACAAAGATTAATTTAGCGCTTGAACAAGTTCCTTATATAAATTAAATATGAAAAATATTAACTATACTTCTATACTGTTAATTCTTTTATCCTTTATGATAATTAATTGTTCTAGTAATGATTCAGGTGAGTGTTCAAACTTCCTAGAATGTCTTGACGGTACTTATTGGACAAATAATAATAATCAATCTATATGGACTTTTAATGATGATAAAGATGGGGCATATTTAGAAGTATACATTTCGGGATACGATTGCTATACATATGAAAATAATTTTATAGTAAATGCGGAATTTAAATATCAGACTAAACTTAATTTATCAGAAGATTTCAATGGTTCTAACTGGTTTTATAGTATAGTTAACGATAGTGTCATTGAAAAGACTAAATCAACAGGGGGAAGCACAATCTATTTCTACAAAACTGATAAATCATATTTAAACGATTTATTAGAATTTGATGAGTGTAATTATTAAAGTTTTATAAAAATCTTTTTCTTAAATAGATAGTAAGCTGGTATGTAAATTATAATTACATAGATTATAGCATAAAGTAATGAGGCAACTTTTGGATAGACACCTGTATCGACAAGTGTGTTAACAAAAATTGAGTTTAGCTTAATTCCAATTATATAGTCACTATAAAATATTGATCCAAGAATACCAGCTAGTACGTATGTGAAAATTGAATTTGTACCAAAAACCTGAGACATTTTAAATTTTTTATAGCCATTAACATCAATTAAGTATGTAAATGCTGCTGTTAACATAAAAGACATTCCACCCATTAAAAAGGTGTATGATGTACTCCACAGATTCTTATTCACTGGAAAAGACCAACTAAAAAAGTCACCAACAAATACAAGAATCAAACCAATATAAAATAGATTGAGCAATTTATCTTTAATATCTGAATTGCTTATTAGTATTGTACCTGCAATTAGGCCAAAAACTCCAGTAATTATTGATGGAATAGTAGTAAGTATACCTTCCGGATCCCAGGTTCCTTGCCACATTACACCTGGTAAATAATTTTTATCAATATAATGTGCCATATTTAATTCAGGTACACTTAAATCCGGTTGACCTATTCCGGGTATTGGTAAGTACAACATAATAAACCAATAAAGAATTAATGTTATAACAGACAAATACATAAAATATTTTTTATCTATAAACATATATATCATTCCACAGAAAAGAAAAACAAATGAAATTCTTTGAAGAACTCCAGTCCACCTTATATTATCAAAGTCAAAAGATGGGAATATCCATAAAAACAAACCAACTAAATAGATTTTAAAAGCTCTCCACATAATTTTTCTGATTGTTTTGTTTCTATCTAACCCTTTTTTATTATTTAGTGAGAGAACAATTGAAACACCAACAATAAAAAGAAAGTTAGGGAATATATAGTCTGTCGGGGTTAATCCATTCCAATCTGCATGAAGCAAAGGTGCAAAGACATTATCCCATGACCCAGGTTGATTGACAATTATCATAAAGATTAAAGTCATTCCTCTTAAAACATCTATTGATAGGAGTCTGTCTTTCATAGTTCAAAAGTTAAAAAAAATAATTGATGAATCTAAATTTACTTATCAACTTGAATTGGGTAACCGCCCCTACCCTTATTATCAAATAATCTAAGATTTACAATATCATCTTGATTTAGTTTTACAGGATTATTATAATTCATGCTTTCAATATCAGGTAAAGAACCATCAAGTGTATACTTGATATTTAATCCTGGAAAGACAGAATTAGCATAGAGAGAGTCATTTTTGATAATACCACCTGGTTTCGGGAGATCATAACTTAATCCACCATAAATATTATCAATAATTGGGAGAACTCTCTGACCTATTGTGTTTGTAAATTTATTCCACTCATAGTCTAAAGTAAATTCTCTCTTGGTTTTATCTGAAATTTTCATCCACTCGGGATCCTGAGACCATGCTTTTTGAGAAAAAACTATGATATTTGGCATGAACATATAATCAAGAATATCCTCATTCCTGATAGTCTCACTCCAAATTTGAGATTGAATACCGATTATATTATCTCTATTACTAGGATTTAACTTTTCATAGGATTCAATGTATTCTTTTGAAATATTATTTTTTTCAACTCCATATGAGTCATTAAAAATATCAAAGACATCGACTGTCCACATATCCTTGTAATCTGCATATCCACTCCATGAAAGTCCAACATTATCTAGATCTTTATCGTCTACCATATCAAAATAAAAGGCACTGGAATTACTCATTACAGTTTTATATCCAAGGTTTGCATATTTATAGATCATATCTTGTCTTCCCTGACCCCAATCGTTTTTCCAAACAAATAATAAGACGTCATCTCCCTTAAAAAAGTCTTTTATTTTAGTTTCAGCCTGATTCTTCTCTGTTAATTTTAATAAAATATCATCCCAACCAGTCATGGTTGCATTATATGATAAAAGTTTATCATAAACTCTTCTCTGCATTATTTCATAAAGAGCATTATAATCACCTGCTATTGATTTCTCTTCCATAAACTGATCACAGATTGGTGATTTTTGCCATGCTCCGTATGGAAGTTCATCAGCCCCAATACCAAACTTGTTTAATTCGACTCCTGCTTCCTGATACATAAGGTGTATTTCATCGATTACTTTTTCATAAAAAGTAAAAGCACTTTCCCTGCATATACATGCTATATTATCATCAAACCCTTGCGCTGAGTAATATTCACTTTCATCATCTGGATCAGATAATAAATATTTTTCAGCTTCTTCTTGATTACCTAGCTCCATATATTTTTGATATCTAACATCCATTGAAATAATTGCTGATCTCATATGAGATGGATAACTTATCTGAGGTATTATTTTAATATTTCTGTGATCAGCATATTGAAGTATTTCAATAAAGTCAACTCTAGAGAGATAACCAGACCCAGTAGAATTTATATCTGGACCTGAACCATACATAGGTATCAAACTCTCAAATTCATCCTTTGTATATGCTCTTTTTGAGCCTACCTCTGTCAATTCCTCTAAACCAGGAATTTCCAATCTCCACCCTTCATCATCGGTTAACCTAAAATCCAAATGATTTATTTTAAAAAAAGATAAATAGTCTAAAATTTGTTTAATCTTATCTGGACCATAAAAATTTCTTGAGATATCCAGTAACATACCTCTATATGAAAATCTTGGAGAGTCACTAATATTCATATGTTTAAGCATATTGTTCTCAAGACTAGAAGCAATAAAAAGTTGTTTTAGGGACTGCAATCCATACAGTGCTCCTGCTCTATCTGATGCTTCTATTGAAATTTTATTTTCATCTATAGATAATTTATATGATTCTTCTAGTAAATTATCTATGTATTGAACTGAAATATCATAATCTGTAGAATTTTTTATATCTAAATTAAAATTTTCCACAAAAAGAGACTTTACTGTATTAATGTCAAGATTTAAAGATTCCTCAACAAAAACTTTATATTCAGATTTGAGAGAAGACTCTCCATCTAATAATGTTATTTCACTTGGGGTTGGAATAATTATTTCAAGTTCAGATTTATCAAGAACATTACCTGGAGCATATAAGTCATAGCGATCTTTAGAAGAGGGTGCATCAAGTTTTTCAATTCCATCTGCATTTTTCCAGTTGTAAGTAAACTTTACATCTATTATTTCATTATTTGAGACTATAAAACCACCAACTGGAAGATCTGATATTCTTCTGACAATTCCTGATTGGTTGAAGTCTATACTAATAGAGTCATTTGATTTTAAATCATAATTTTTACCAAATGATAAGATGTTGTATGATTGACCAGCAACATATTCATATTTGATGTTATCAGGGATAGATTCATTATTTACTATTGAACTCTGTTGATTCCAGTGCAATGACCAAACAGAGTCAAAATCAACATTAGTTGAATTTAATATAGAGAGACTAACATCAAAGTTCCAATCATTCATTTTCTTGATCTCATATACTACTTCTATTTCTTTAGATTGTGTACTACATGAAAGCACAAATAGAGAAGCTATAAAGAGAAAGAATCTGTGAAACATTTAGTTATTTTATTTTAGTAAATTCTATTAGATCATCATTCTTAGCTGAAATAATATAATCAGTATTATTTAAGGTAATAAACTCCATGTCTTTAACATCACCATTAATAAATAGTCCACTTTTTTGAGTAGATACTGACTCAAAGCCTGAATCAGGAGTATATTTTAAATAAACACCGACACTTCCATCATTTCTAGGAGTCTCGACTTCAGAATTATACATATTACCAGAGACTATAATATCTTTATAACCATCTTTATCAATATCGATTGATAGAATTTTATTAATTGAAGAAAGTTGAGCTAAAACAGGTAACTTATTCATAACAAATGAGTTACCAGTGTTTTCTAAATAAACAGATGAAAATGTTTTAGTAAAATAATGAAGAGAATTTTCTAAATCAGGTTCAGTATATACATCTTCTAAAGTAGCAATTGAGAAAGCATCATAATCCTGAAATTTTGTTTTAATAGCAGGTATTTGATCTGATGAACATTGTCTTCCTCTAAGAGGATATTGCTCTCCATCACTATAATAACTAAGGACTATATCTCCACTGTTATTCTTATCAAAATCATTATAAAAAATATCAAATGTCTCATCACCTGAAGCTTGATATTTATAATTATTTCCAAGATTTCCAATTACTAAATCCATATCTCCATCATTATCAAAATCTTCAGAAATTACATCATACCACCAACCCCTAGTAGAATCTATATCAATAAGGGAAGTATCCTCAGAAAATTTTCCCTCCATATTCTTATAGAATTTGATTGGAGTCCATTCCCCAACAACAACTAAATCTTCCCATCCATCATTGTTATAGTCAGTCCAAACTGATGATGTAACTAAACCTATTTCTTTAAAAGAAAAAATAGATTCATCCGTATTTTTAAATTTTATTCCATTAGCATCTGAGATGTTTTCAAGCAAAAAACTTTCAGCTGGAAGGGGATAACTACCCGGAACTACTCTTCCACCAACAAATAAGTCTATATCTCCATCTTTATCGAAATCTGCAGATGAAACCCTCATTCCACTAGAAAAATTATCAGGTAACGAACTATTATTATAATTAAATGAACCATTACCGTCATTAATATATAATCTATCTTTTAATATGGGAGTGTTTGGTTCAAATTCATTTCCACCTGAAACTATATAAAGGTCATTATCTCCATCTTTATCAAAATCTTCAAGAGTCATATCCATATCCTCATATTTAGCATGTTCTTTAGAGAATGTAAAACTCTTACTGTAGAATGATCCATCTGATTTTTGAATATAAAATGCGGTAGGTTGATCTTTCGCCCCTCCTACAACAAAATCATCAATTTTATCTCCATTAATATCACCAATTGCAATACCAGGACCCAATCTTGAATTTTCATGAGGAAGGAGAACCTCTTTTATGTAATCATTATACTCATTCTCATCATGTTTATGCTTAACAACCTCAACATTTTCAAAATATAGGTTTGATTTACCAGTATCTGATTTAATTTCAGGTTTGGAGTTTAATATATCAAATTCAATTGTAGAATTTATTTTAAGATCTTTCAGCTCTTCTGAATTACCATTTGACCAAACAACCTTTATTGATTTTATTAACTCATCATTGCCTAGTCCAAAATTAAGATATGGAGAAACAGAGGATTGAAATCCTCTTGACATTGTAAGTTCTTGCATCTGAGTAGAATTTTCAGTCTCTATATATACCCTACTATCAATTCCAAATATATTACCCCCATCTCCCTTAAGTTTAACCCTTACAAAATTATTATTAGAATTGTTTTTATAAATTTGAGCCTCTTGGTCTACGTTATTTACAATGATCTCTAAATCACCATCATTATCCAGATCAGCATAAGTTGCACCATTAGAGAAGTTTTTATCATCTAAGCCCCAATCAACAGATACATCAGAAAAAGTGAGATCCTTATTATTTTTAAATGCAAAATTTGATATAGCCTCCGAAGGTATTTGATTTGTGTAGTATAAGAGACTATCATTAGACATAGGCCTTAAACTAATTTCGTTGAAGAAATCTTTATTATTTATCTCTCTTCTAGTTCCATTTGAAATAAATAAATCTTTCCAACCATCATTATCGAAATCAGCAAGAAGAGGTCCCCAACTCCAATCGGTAGATGATATACCAGAAAGTCTAGAAATATTACTAAAAAAAGGTTTATCACCCTCAATACGTCTATTTAACTGTAGTGTATTATGCATATACTGATAATGAAATCCATAATTAACCGTACTCCAAAATAGATCTGGATTCATACTAGCCATATTAGCCTTAGATCTTCTGTTATCTTTAGCATCCATATCTACTTGAATGTAGTCTAGATATTGATCATTGTTAAAGTCTGCAATATCAACTCCCATTCCATAAAAAGATGTTTGATTTGTTGATTCTTTAACCACATCAGTAAAAGTTCCATCACCATTATTCATATACATAAAATCTGGTGAACTAAAATCATTTGATATATATATATCAGGAAATGAATCATTGTTTAAATCTCCAACAGTTGCGCTTAATGTTAGCCCATAAGTTCTAAGTCCAGCATCCTCTGTAACCCTGGTAAATAATGAACCATCATTTCTGTATAAGTTATCAGTCTCATAATCCTTAGGATTTTGCATTTTAAAGGAATAATAACTACTTGGCGCATCAAAAGGTGTCATTGGGTAATTAGCTACATAAAGGTCTAAATCTCCATCTTTATCATAATCAAAAAATGTAGCTTGGACACTGTTACCGATATCATCTATTCCATATTCACTAGCACTTTCAGTAAAAGTGTTATCTCTATTATTTATATATAATTCATTGTTTTTTACTCCATTTAAACCAGCTACAGAAACATATATATCTAAATAGCCATCATTATTAATATCAACCATAGTTGAGCCTGTATACCATTTATCATCACCTCCAACTCCAGCAGAAGATGTTATATCGTCAAATTCAAGATTTCCTTTGTTTAGATAAAGTCTATTCTCAGCCATATTTCCTGTAAAGAAAATATCATCAAGGTTGTCATTATCTATATCTCCAACTGATACTCCACCACCCATATATATATAGGGATAGGTAAAGTAATTCATTGTATTGGTTTCTTTTAGTTCGTTTATGAAATCAACTCCAGTTTTATCTCTGGTAAGAAGAGTAAATTGTTTATTATCAGAAGTGTTATCACATGACACTAATACACATAATAAACCAAAAATAAATAAAAGTAGGTTCAATTTTTTCATAATATAAATTTAAAAAAAAAACAGGATGAAAATTAATTCATCCTGCTTTTAATTTAGCTAGATTTTAATTTGATTAGTGACCAGGATTCTGAGAAAGAGCTCCTTGAGACTGATCAATAGCATTTAGAGGAATTGGAAGTGCATTATGCTTAGCTGAAACAGGATTAGCTTTTACTGCAAAATTAGTAATAGTTCTTCCTTCGTTTGAGATATAAGTATTCAATGCGTCAACCATAATGTTCCATCTTCTTAAGTCAAAAAGACGGTGACCTTCTAGAGCCATTTCAACTCTTCTTTCATGTCTAACTGCATTTCTAGCAGCAGCTTGATCACTCCATGATGAGTTGTATGTATCTATGACGTAGTTAGGAGAAGCATCAGCACGTGGGCCGTTCTTAGCTCTTGCTCTAACTTGGTTAACATAATTTCTACCAGTCTCAAGATTACCAGATTCAACAGCAGCTTCAGCAGCCATTAATAATACATCTGCATATCTTAAGATATGATAGTTAATTCCTGTTCTTTGCTCACCCCAACCACCTGTACCTCTGTTGGTGTCATCACCAGCAGTATAAAGGTTTTTCTTGTTCACAAAAGGACCAGAGATATCAGTAAATGATGCTCTAATGTTATCCTTTCCTGACATTGGACCAAAACCGTTTAAATCAACTCCACGTCTTCCGACAGTGAAATCAATTCTTGGGTCTAAAGGACCAGAGTGAGGAGTGTGTGCTTCAGTTTCATAAACACCGTAATCATTTGAAATATCAGTAGTAGACCAATTAGCTAATGGAAGACCATTAGAATCCGTTTGGAAAGCATTTGCAAGGTCGAGAGTTGGTTGGTAAAAACCACAACACATACCACCTGTCATACTACCAATTGGCATATTTAATGTACCACCTCTATTACCTTGAGGAGATTGACCTCCATCAGAAGCAAACTGAATAGCAAAAATCATCTCAGAGCTATTTTCACCAGCAGATCTAAAGTTTGCTGAGAAATCAGAGTTCAATGCATAATCACCAGAATTAATTACTGATTCAAGTGAAGTTAAAGCGTCAGACCATTTACCTTGGTAAAGCTGAGTTCTTCCTAAATATGCTCTTGCAGCAGACGCAAGTGGCCTACCTGGCTCACTGTATGATCCACCTCTAGATGTTGGTAAACTACCTGCAGCAGCAGAGAAATCTGCTTCAATCTGACTCCAAATTGGACCAGAGTTTGGCTGATTAAATTCACTTGCAGCATAATTTTCATCTGAAATGTAAGGAACATTTACCCACATTCTTTGAATTTCAAAGTTATAGTGACCTCTTAAAAATCGAGCTTGCGCTTTTTGTACAGAGAAATCGCTAGGATTTGCTGCATTATTGATTAAATCAATAACTGCATTTGCTCTGTTCACACCAGCAAATAAAGCTTGCCATCTTCCTTCAAAGTATGGGTTTGTTGTATCCCATTGGAAAAGTTCGATTAAAAGCAAGTCAGCTTGGTCACCATCAGTTGATCCTTTATGAGCATCATCTGAGATTGCATCAAGCCACCAGTTATCTCCACTTTTTGTCCAATCTGCACCAGGTCCACCATTTCTCATACCATCTAGTACTGAATAAGCACCAGTTAATAATAGGTCAACACCAGTTGCATTCTGTAGAGATGCATCACTAAGAGATCCTACAGGATCAATTTCAGTAAAGTCATCTGAACATGCTACTAAAATTGAGGCTGATAATAATAATATTAGAATTTTTTTCATATTTTCTAGTTATTGGGGTTAAAATTTAATATTTATACCTAAAGATGAAATACTATTCGTAGGATATTGTGCAGAATATACACCAATATCTAGAGCACCACCTCTTGGTACTTCAGGATCCAGACCTGTAAAGTCAGTTAAAGTAAGTAAGTTACTACCGTTGTAGTATACTCTTGCACTACTAGCACCTAATTTTGATGCGAAAGTATCAGGTAATGTATAACCTATTTGAAGAGTTCTAAGTCTTACATATGAACCATCTCTAACAAAGAAAGAGTTAGAAGTTGAAAATTCATTATTTAAAGTAGTTTCACTTAATGCAGGCAATGCTGCTCCAGTATTAGATGGAGACCATGAGTCTAAAACTGCAGTACTTCTATTTCCGTTAAAGAAATAAGGAGTTTCGTAGTAAAGAGCTGTATAGTCAAAAATGTCATTACCAATAGAACCATTCCAGAACATACTCATATCCCAGTTTTTGTATGCTAAGTTTAAGTTAACACCAAAGATCAAATCTGGGTGAGGATCACCAATTTTAGTTCTATCATTATCATTAATTACACCATCGTTATTTATATCTTCATATTTAAATCTACCAACACCTGCTCCAGTTTGAGTTGCATGTGATGCAACTTCAGCAGCAGTTTGGAAAATTCCTAATACGTTTCTACCATAGAAATAAGAGATTGGCTCACCAACAGATGTTCTTGTCATGGAACCTATTCTTTGACTACCACCAGAATAGAATTCACTGATAAGTTCAGTAACTTCATTCTTAGCTCTAGTAGCATTAGCATTTATAGCATAAGTAACTCCAGAAGAAGTTGTGTCAGAATAGTTTAAAGATAGATCAAAACCAGTTGATTTCATTGAACCTAAGTTTGTATAAGGCGCAGCTGCATCAATTGCAGTTGTACTAATCTTTTGAGTATCCTGAGCAACAAGACCTGTAGTCTCATTTGAGAATACATCAATTGTAGCAGTCAACTTGTTATCTAAGAATCCCATATCAAGTGCAAAGTTTGTAGATGTCATAGTTTCCCATGTAAGAAGTGGGTTACCTTTTGTTGCAATGTTTGCACCAGCAGTAGCACCACCGCTTCCACCAAACGCGTAGAATGCAGAACCTTCACTTAATAAAGAAATATTTACATCTAGGTTAGAACCACCAATTTGTTGGTTACCTAGTTCACCATAAGATGCTCTTACTTTAAGAGTATCAAATACAGAACTATCATACCAATCTTCAGAACTTACTAACCAAGCTACACTTCCAGAAGGGAAAATTGCATCAGATTCAGCATTTGCGAATCTTGAAGTATCATCCTTTCTAACAGTTGCAGTAGCAAAATATTTACCACCGTATGACCAGTTAGCTGTTCCTAATAATGAGAAAATTGAACTTGAAGAAGCACTAGCTCCTGAAATCACAGGAACACCAGCACCATTACTTAATAAGTAAAAACTTGGATCTTCAAATAAATAATTAGTTCTTAAAGCACCGAAACCTTTATAGTTATCTTTTTGTGCCTCAGTACCAACTAATAAATCTAATGTGTGATCACCAAATGTATTCTTATAGTTTAAGAAATTCGTAACAACCCATTCGTCTTGTCTGAAACTTTGCTCAGAAAGAGTGTTGTTAGATATTGCTTCACCATGTTCAGGGTTAAGAGCTGTAAAATATCTTCCATTTAAGTCTCTCATGGTTACACCAGCAGATGTCTTAAATAATAGTTCAGGAGTTATTTGCCATTTCATTGAAATGTCACCAATAACTCTTAAGTTTTTATTGTAATCATTTGCACCTCTTGAAAGGTCTGAAACCGGGTTGTTAGCAATACCAACTCTTGCAGAGTTAGAGTATGTACCAGCAAAGTTTCCATTTGTATCTCTTACAGGCACAAGTGGAGATGAAAATGCTGCATTTTGAATTGGATTACCACTAGTAGTTCCTTCCTTATCGTAAGTAACATTTAAGTGTTCAGTTATAGTAATCTTATCTCCAATTTTAAATTCAGAATTCAATCTTGTTGAAACTCTTTCGTATCCAGTGTGAATTATTACACCTTCCTGTTTTAAATAGTTAGCAGATAAATGAAATTTACCTTGTTCAGATCCACCTGAAGCAGATAATGAAACATTAGTAACAGATGCAGGGTCAAAAATTTCATCGAACCAAGAGGTTCCATTTGGCGAAACTTTTGCTCCAGCTCCTTCATATTCTGGGCCACTAGGCATAGGTACATTTAGAAAGACAGGGACAGAAGGCGTTGGTCCACTACCGTATTGTGGGTGAGATGGAGAGTTTCCATCATTAAGAATACTCTGCCATGTCATATCAGCATGTTGCTGAACATTTAACATATCAGGATATCTAGTAACCTCACTAATACCGTAAGAAGCATCTACTTCAAATGTGTTTTCCATGTTGTAAGAACCACCTTTGGTAGTAACAACAATAACACCATTAGAAGCTCTAGCACCATAAATTGCTGCTGCACCATCTTTTAGTACACTTATATTTTCAATGTCTTTAGGGTTAATGTCTCTCATAACATTAGCATCAGTAGTTTGTATACCATCGATAACATATAAAGGTGAGTTATCGTTAGTAGTAGCATAACCACGGATTCTAACTATGGGAGCAGCCCCAGGACCTCCACCAGAAGTTACTTGCACACCGGCAACTCTACCTTGTAGAGCTTCAGCAGCATTTGTTACTTGTGTCTTGAACGCCTCGTCTGTATCAACAGTACCGATAGCTCCAGATAGTGATCTTCTTTGCTGAGTTTGATATCCTGAGACAACAACCTCATCAAGAATGTCAACACTTGACATTAATGTAACATTAATCTGATTTTGGTTTCCAACAGTAATCGTTTGAGATCCAAATCCCAAACTTGAGAAAGTCAACTGGTCTCCAGTCGACGCATTTATTTGATAATTACCATCAAAGTCTGTAACAACACCTGTATTAGTACCTTCAACTACAATAGTAGCTCCAGGAATAGGATTGTTATTTTCATCAGAAACACTACCAGAGATAGAGTCCTGAGCAAAAATAAGACTAGACGATAACATCAATACAACTAAAAAAGCTTTTTTCATGTTAATTTAAGTTTAGTTTATTACGCGCAATTTAAGTTAAAAATTTGTTAAAATGCAAGAAAAAACTATTAAAAATTAAGAACTATTCACAATTAATCAACATATCTTGTTGATATCGTATTTCAAATATATATGCGTATTCAAGACAATTAAGAATGAAATACATGATTCAAAAATCTAATAAAGCTTAAAATGTTAAATTAAGTTTCTTAGAAATAGTGTTAAATAATAATCTCTAAATAATTAAGGTTTAATTTTATTAATAAAACAATTTAATCATGGAATGGTATAAAAAAAAAAAATAATTTTAATTATATTGGCATTATATTTTACATTCAGAATTCTAACCTATATTATTTCCTAAATGCGTATACTAATTTACTTACTGATTACAACTTCAATTACTTACTCTCAAATCAATCCAAAAAACATAGACATCGTTAGAGATGAATTTGGTGTTCCACATATTTATGCACAAACAGATGCAGAAGTTGCTTATGGACTTGCTTGGGCTAATGCTGAAGATGACTTCACAACTATTCAAGAGGCTTATCTAGCAGGAAATGCAATGCTGTCTAAACATATTGGACTAAAGGGAGCCCCTGCTGATTTTATATCTCAATTTATTGGATCTAAGGAGTTGATAGATCAAAAAATAAACGATTTAAGTAATGATTACATGAAAGTTGTTAAAGGGTATACAGAGGGATTAAATAGTTATGCTAAAAATAATCCTGATAAAATTCTCTACAAGAAGCTTTTCCCAATAACACCTAAAATGATGTTGATGTATAGTCAACTTCAGCTATTCATATCTAACGAAGGAGCATACTGGGCCGGTAAAATTTTAAATAATGATACCCAGGAAGAATATTTGGATCAAAACTTAACCGGGTCTAATGTTTTTGCAATGAATAGTAATAAAACTAAATCTGGTGAAACTTTTCTTGCTATAAACACACATCAACCACTTGAAGGACCTACTTCGTGGTATGAAGTTCACCTTAACAGTGAAGAAGGAACTAATATCATTGGTACAATGTATCCTGGAACTCCAAATATTTTAATAGGAGTTAATGAATATTTAGGATGGTCACATACAGTAAATCGTCCAGATAAAACAGATGTATTTAAGCTTAGAATGAAAAACAAGAAGATATATATTGTTGATGAGGAGGAGTATAAACTTGAAAAATTTAATGCTAAAATAACTGTAAAAGTACTTGGCGTTCCAATTAAAATAAATCGTAAATATTTCAAAAGCATTTATGGTCCAACACTCAAAAACAAATCAGGTTATTATTCAATTAGAACACCTTCTCTCTACAGTATAAATGCACTTGAACAATGGTGGAAAATGGGAAAAGCTAAAAACTTTTCAGAATTTTACAATACATTGAAAATGAAATCCTTACCAGGATTTAATGTTGGTTATGCGGATAAATATGATACAATTTTTTATATGTCTAATGGTCAGATTCCCAAAAGAGCGGAAGGTTATAATTGGAAAGGAATTGTTCCTGGAGATACAAAAAAAACTTTATGGAATGAATTATATGATATAGAAGAACTTCCACAAGTTCTTCAACCTAATTCAGGTTTTGTATACAATACTAATCATTCTCCTTTCAAATCAACATCTAATGATGAAAATCCAAAAGAAGAAGATTTTAATAAAAATATGGGTTATGAAACCTTTGACAATAATAGATCCGTAAGATTAAAGAGTCTTATTGATAGCTATGATAAAGTTTCATTTGAAGATTTTAAAAAAATAAAATATGATAACTCATTTCCTGATAAATTCAGTTACAACTTTATGGATATTAATTTGATAAATGAGATTGAACTTGATAAAGATCATGAACTATATGATATATTAAAAGTAATTCAAAATTGGGATCGTAAAACTGATTCAGATTCTGTTGGAGCTGGATTATATGGAGTGTTTTATTATCAACTTATTTATAACTATGCAAGTGAAATTAGGAATCTATCTGCAAAGGATCAACCAGTCTCAAAGGAAATCATATTATCAGCTCTATCAGACATTAAATCTTATTTAATGAAATATTTTGGTAAAACTAATATTACTCTAGGTGAATTTCAAAAACTAACTAGAGGAGATAAAGAGCTTCCAATATGGGGACTTCCTGATGTTATCACAGCAATGTCTTCAAGACCTTATAGAGATGGTATGGTCAAAGTTACTGCAGGAGAATCATATATAGGTTTAATAAGATTCACAGATAAAGGACCTATTATGGAGAGTATAATTTCTTATGGAAACTCTGATGATCCAAGTTCAGAACATTACACTGATCAAATGGAAAGATATTCTAGATTTCAAACAAAAAAAATGACATTTGATAAGAAGATAATTTATACTGAAGCAAAGAAAATTTACAATCCAAATTAGTAAATATTTAAGGCTTCATTATAAATTTTTTCATACAGAGGTATCACTTTTTTAATGTCATATTTTTTTGCATTTTCAAAAGCTTGACTTCTATATTTTTTTTCGAGTGAATTATCTGATAAAATTTTTATTGCATTTTCAGCCATTGAATTAATATCTCCAACGTCACTAGTATAACCTGAATTTCCATTAATATTTAAATCCTTCAAACCACCTGTGTTTGTTGATATAACAGGAACCTTAAGAGCCATTGCTTCTAATGCTGCGAGGCCAAAACTCTCTTTTTCAGATGGAAGTAAAAATAAATCTGATGAACATAAAATTTCATCAACTTGATTTGTTTTTCCAAGAAATATTACACTATTTTTTAAATTATGTTTTCTTAGAAACTCTTCAGCTTTTTTCTTATCTGGACCATCACCTACCATTATCAATTTTGAATTGATTTTTTCATTAATTTTTTGGAAGATTTTGAGAACATCCAAAATTCTTTTCAATGGTCTAAAATTACTAACATGGATAATAATTTTCTCATCTCCATCTGCTATCATATTTCTTTCACACAGGTTGTGTTTTTTATCATACTTATCTATATCAATGAAATTTGGAATTACTTTAATCTCTCTCTTTATTCCAAAAAATTCTCTTGTATCTTCCATTAAACTTTTTGAAACACATGTGACTATATCTGATTTGTTGATACTAAATGTAACTGCAGGTTTATAGAAAGGATGATTACCAACTAATGTTATATCAGTACCATGAAGAGTAGTAACAATTGGTATCTTATAACCATTTTCATTTAAAATTTTCTTTGCCATGTAAGCAGCATAAGCATGAGGAATTGCATAGTGAACATGTAGAACATCTATTTCATGCTTTGAAATGACATCAAATAGCTTACTTGACAATGCAAGCTCATACGGTTCGTATTTAAATAAAGGATAATCAGGAACATTCACCTCATGATAATGAAGATTAGATGATAGTGCATCAAGCCTAACAGGCTGACTATAGGTTATAAAGTGTACTTCATGACCTTTTTTAGACAATTCAATACCAAGTTCTGTTGCCACAACTCCTGATCCACCAAAGGTTGGATAACATACTACTCCAATTTTCATTCTGAATCTATTAATGATTTATAAACAATCTCCTGAGCTCTAGTCCTAATATTACTAGTTTGCAGTAATGTGTTTTCTCTGGTAGGATAGGTTCTGTTTGAAAGAAATACAAAAATTATTTCTTCGTCTGGATCTGCCCATGCTATTGACCCTGTATATCCATAATGCCCAAAACTATTCTTTGAAACACCACCAAAAGTTGAGCCGTGTTTACCTTCAATTTGAGGCTTATCAAACCCCACCCCACTCCTGTTATCTTTATCACAGTAATAACAGTAGTTAAAAGTATCAAATGAATTTTCAGAAAATAATCTTTGATTATTATATGTACCTTTTTGAATCATAGTCTGCAGTACTATAGCTACTTCATAAGCGTTAGAAAATAATCCAGCATGACCAGAAACTCCTCCTAACATTGCAGCACCTTCATCGTGAACATAGCCATGTAGTTTAGAATATCTAAAAAAATCATCTCTCTCACTAGGAACAATTTCATCTAGACTAATACTTTCAAAAGGATTAAACATTGTTCTTTTCAATCCTAAAGTTTTAAAAACCCTCTGATGTGTTAAAACATTTAGGGGTTTATTGTAAATATCTTCAAACCAAAATTTTAAAAAATAAAATGGTAAATCTGAATATTTATATTCAAGATTTTCTCTTAATTCACTGCCTACAATTGATTTAAATATTTTCTCTCTGTAATTTGACTTAAGGAATAAGTTTTCTGAAACTGGAGTTAAAAAGGTAGATTTCGAATTTGATTTATAGAATCTTGATTTAGGCTTATCCTTTCTATTTAAAGTTTCTTCGTAGAAGGGTATCCATGGTCTCAATTTAGCATAATGAGACAGCATTTCTTTTAATGAAATACCTCCTTTGTCTTTTAGTTTTATTTTCGGAAAAAGTTCTGCTAAATTTGTATCAAGAGATAATTTGCCCTTATCGTATTCTTGAAGAACAAGAGGCATCGTAGCTAGTATTTTTGTGATTGATGATAGATCAAATACATGATTGTTCTCTAGCTTGTTTACCTTCTCATAGGTGTGATAACCAAAACTTTTATTATAAACAATTTTACCCTTTCTTGAAACCAGCATTTGAATTCCGGGTGTCATCATAGAATCAATTGCATTTTTTGCTATTGAATCTAGATAAGATAATTTACTTTCATCAAAACCTTCATAAGATGGACGAGAATAACCAATTATATTTTTTCTATTAACTGTTAATCCATGATTGACACTAAAGAAATTATTAGAGACAGGAATTTTTCCTTTAAAAGATCTAATACCATATAATAAATCAGCTAAAATTTCTTGTGAGATCATGTTATTTTGATATCCTATCACTATAGACTCAAAATCATCAACAGATCTAAATGAATTTAAACTATAAGGATTTAGAAATAGGTTTAGTACTACATTATTATTCTTACTAATCTTATTAATTTTCTCAACTACATTTTTAGGAATAATATTAGAAGCATAGGGACTACTACTTGAGCCATGATATGATATGACGATTCCATCATATTTTGATTTTAGATAAAGAGGTGTTAGATCTTCATCTGCATAAGCATCTACATCCAAATATTTACTCATTTTATTGAATAGAGGCTCTCCATTATCATTTTCCCCAAATGCAACATGCAAATATTTTTTACCACTAGATAATGGTAAAAAACCCTTAGTATTCTTCACTAAAGTAATTGCAGAACTCAAAGCTTTAGAATATAGAAGAGTGTCTTTTGATGTATTAACCTTAGATAAAATATTTTTAGTAGAAATATTTTTAAATTTTTTAAGGTTTGATTTAGCCTTAAGAGATAGAATCTTTTTAACAGAACTTGATAATCGTGATTCTGAGATTTTACCTTTTTTATATGATTCTGAAATAAGTTTAACACCTTGAGAAACATTTGTTGACATTAAAATAATATCATTACCAACCTCAAAAGCCCTTAGATCAACATTAACATTAGGATCCTGAAGAACACCTTTCATATCAAGAGCGTCTGTTATAGTGATTCCTTTAAAGTTGTAATCATCTCTTAGAAGATTATTTACAGTTTTATATGATAAAGAAGAAGGATATTTTTTGTCTAATGCAGGAACACTAAGGTGAGCTAGCATAATAGATTGAGCTAATCCATCTTGAATTAGTCTTTTAAAAGGATACAACTCAACATTATTTAATCTTTTAATATTGCCGTTAATAACAGGAAGTGTTTTATGGGAATCTTTATCAGTATCTCCATGACCAGGAAAGTGTTTAATAGAGGTAAATACTCCAGCTTCTTTATGACCTTCTATGTAAGCTTTAGCCTTTTCATAGACATTATTAGGGTCTTCCCCGAAAGATCTATTACCAATAATTGGATTTTTTGAATTGTTATTTACATCAACTGATGGAGAAAAATTATAATGAATACCAAGAGCTTTGTTTTGTTCAGCCATTCTTTTTGAAATATCTCTGACAAGTAAGTTATCCTGGATTGCACCAAGAGTCATATTCCAAGGATGAGCAAAAACATCAGATAATCTTTGAGATGGCCCCCACTCAGCATCCATAGTTACCAGAAGAGGTGTTTTAGCTAAAGATTGGAATCTGTTTAACCATTCTATATGAGTATTTGTTGTTCCAATAGAAAATATCAATCCCCCTATTTTATCTTCCTCAACTAGCTTTCGAATAGTATCAAAATCAGATTGCTCTGGAGATACCCAATTAATAAACAATTGGGAAACCTTTTCCTCTAAAGAAAGAGAAGTATATATACTATCCACCCATTTTTTTTCTGAATAATTTAAATCAGAATATAAATCCTGGGAAAAAACAAAAGAAATATTTAATATTAAAACTAAGGCTACTCTTAACATTTTAAATAAATTTTGAAAGCCAAGAAGAACTTATTTTTAATTCAAAATCACTTAATAGTTCTTTTTTGGTTTTTACAGTTGTATTGAAGATAACAGTTTCAGTTGAAAAAGTTCTATTTTTAATTTTATTTTTTAAGTCCCTTAAATTAATTGATTTTATTTCACTTTCTGATCTATAATTAACAGTTAATCTATCAATTAGATCTACATTAATTGTACCTGAAATATCATTGACTAGTTGAAGAGAATAATCAATTGAACATCCTCCAATTGGGTTAAATTTTTCATTTACCGCAATAATTAGGAATCGTTTATCTTTTATCAAAAAAGCAGCCTGAAGATCATTTCCATGAGCTTTCCAGTTATTTAAAAATAGAGATGTCTTATCTTCGATTATTTTAATTTCAGATTGATAAAAATCTCTACTTGATTGATATATCCAAATTCTAGAATCTTCGGGAAGTATTTTAAAATCTACAATCATAAATCTTCAGCTTTTTCAATCATTTGAGCTATATCAAGTACATCAATTTCTTTATTTCTAGAAGTCATTCCATCATTCATCATTGTGTTACAAAAAGGACAACTTACAGCGACTATTTTTGAGTCGGTCTTAATTGCCTCGTCAGATCTTTTTATATTAATGTCTTGGCTTCCTTTCTCAGGCTCTTTAAACATTTGCGCACCACCTGCTCCACAACATAATGATTTTGATTTACAGCTTTTCATTTCAACCAATTCAGCATCAAGTTTATTTATGACTTCTCTTGGGGCTTCATATATACCATTGGCTCTACCTAGATAACAGGGGTCATGATATGTAATTTTTTTACCCTTGTAATATCCACCTGAAATACTTATTTTATTATCCTTAATAAGGTTATTTATAAATGTAGTGTGATGGATAACTTTATAATTACCTCCAAGCTCTGGATACTCATTTTTTATTGTATTGAAACAATGAGGGCAAGTTGTAATAATATTCTTAACATCATAAGAATTTAATATCTCAATATTTGAAATTGCTTTCATTTGAAAAAGGAATTCATTTCCAGATCTTTTAGCTGGATCTCCAGTACAAGACTCTTCTTTGCCTAAAATTGCATAAGAAATATTCGCTTTATTTAAAATTTTTACGAAAGCCTTTGTTACTTTTTTTGACCTATCATCAAAGCTTCCAGCACATCCAATCCAAAAAAGATACTCTGGACTTTCTCCTCTCGATTTTAATTCAGATAAAATAGGTACTTTCATGTTAATTATTTATTTGACTCTTCATCATCAAACACCTCGATAGTTACAGTTTTTTCAATAAGATCAGTAAACTTACCATTATATCTTGTTGCTTTTACAAGATGATTATCAATCCAATGATAGTTTCCCCCTCTTGGTTTACCCATAAGTAAACTGTGATATTTAAAACCATTATCCTTTAGCCATTTCTCAGTGACTTCTCTATGTGATTCTATTCTAGCAGTAAAAAAACATATCATATGCCCTTTATCATACCAATTATTAATAGTCTCAAGAGCATCAGGATAAAGCTCTGCAGTCACCATTCTTTCTGGCTCTTCATTTGGAACATCATCACAAATAGTTCCATCTATATCTATTAAATAATTTTTAATACCCTCGGGAAGAATTGGACTAACAGTTTCTCCTTTTTCGATCTTTTCGTGTAGATAGTTTTCTACTTCTTCTTTTTTCATATTTTATGTTTCTTGTATCCACAACTCTCTATCCTGTTGATTGTATGGCCATGGAGCACCATTATTTTCAATGTTGTTCATCATATTATTTAAATCCGGATGAGCAGATGACTCTTCCATTATCAAGTATTGCCTCATATCCATGATAATAGATAAGGGATCAATATTAATTGGACAAGCTTCAACACATGCGTTACAGGAAGTACATGCCCAAAGCTCTTCTTTTGATATATAATTATCTAGTAATCTATCTCCATCATCTATAAACTCTCCTTTATTGTTTGATATATTTCTGGAAACTTTCTCTAGTCTATCTCTTGTATCCATCATAATTTTTCTTGGAGAAAGTTTTTTTCCTGTAAGGTTTGCAGGACATTCGCTTGTACATCTTCCACATTCAGTACATGAATAGGCGTTCATCAGCTGAACCCAATTTAAATCAAGAACATCTGATGCTCCAAATTTATCAATATTCTGATTATTCTTAGTTGCTTTTTCGGGATAGAACATTAGAAGAACTTCATTTTTAACTGATTCTAAAACATTAAATTTTCCTTTCTCCTCAAGATTAGCAAAATATGTGTTTGGGAATGCAAGTAAAATATGAAGATGCTTTGAGTAATATAAATAATTTAGAAAAAAGAAAATCCCTATTATATGCGACCACCAAAATATTCTTTCTAATTGATAAACAGTAGACGTAGTAAACGAGTCAAACAAAGGAACTAGAAAAGTTGAAACAGGAAAGGATCCAGCTACATAGTAGTTCTCATAATTTCTCTCCTGAAGAATTAGATCAGTAGCATTCATAGATAAAAATAATAGCATTAAGACCACTTCAAAGTATAGAATATTATCAGCATCAAATTTTGGCCACCCTTTCATTTCACTACTTAAAAACCTTTTAATCTTGACAATGTTTCTTCTTGTCCAAAAGACAATCACTGAAATTAGAACTAGTAATGCAAGAATCTCAAAAGAAGCAATTAGAAAATTATAGACAGAAATATTGAAAATTTTTGAAAAGAACCTATGTGATCCTGTTAGACCATCAATTATGATTTCTAAAATTTCTATATTAATTATTATAAATCCTACATAAACTATTACATGTAATATTCCAGAAATTGGCTTAGTGACTATTTTTGATTGACCTAAAGCAATCCTAATCATATTTAGAAGTCTTTTACCAGGATTATCATTTCTTTCAACTGGTTTACCAAGCTTAATTACTCTGATTAATTTATTGATATTTAGAGAGAAAAATCCAATTGAAATTATCAATAGAAAACTAAAAATTATATTAGGCAGTGTAATGATCATCTATTTTCTTCCAAAAATTGAGAAATGAACATATTTTTTTGGATTTGTTTTTATATCACTAATTAATGAATTTAAATTCTCAATAGATGAATTCAGATTTTTATAGACATCATCTTTACTAATCAACTTACCTAGACTTGAATTATCAGAGTTAAGATTACTAACAATTGAATTTATACCATCTACTGACTTTTCTAAATTAGACAACACACTAGTTAAACCAAAATCATTTAACTCTTTGGATACGTTTGAAAGATTACTACTAATAGATTCTATGTTATCTATTGAATTATTAATTTGATTATTTTTCTCTGTGAGTGTTTTCTCTATAATCAATGATGAATTATTAATAGCTCTAACAGCTGAGGTTAAAATGTTCAATGATTCTTTAATATCATTTTGAGTTTCTTTATTTAAAACATAAGATGCCCCCGTAAAGATTGAATCAACACTTGTTAGAGTGCTTTCTAATTTTCTTTGAAGAGGTTCTATTTGTCTATTAATAAGTTCTGTAAGACCAGGTCTAATATTAGACTTAAGAGTGTCACCAGATTTAACAACTAATCCTTTTTCAAAAACAGGTTCAATAGCTATAGCTAAACCTCCTAGTACTCCAGTTTCATATATTGTTGCAGAACTATTAGATGAGAAATTTATTTTATCTTTTACTTTTAGAGTTACAACTATTTTAGTTGAATTTGGAAGAAAATCAAGAGCTGTAACGTTCCCAATCGAGAGACCATTTATCATAACGTTTGCTCCAACCAATAAACCATCTACTTCATCATAAACTGCATAAACAGTTTTCTGCCTATCTAGAAGTGAAGTTCCCTTTAGATAATTAAATCCGAAAATGAATAAAAGAATTGTCGTTAAGACAAAAATTGAAGCTTTAATTTCTTTTGATAGATTCAAGGTAGTTTTGGTTTATAATGTAAAAATAAGAATAATTTGATTAGTCAAAAACGATAAATTAAGGATCATTTAATACTAAGAACCCGATTATTTTGATAAGTGACAATAAAAGAGGTGTTAAAACCATATTTTTTAGCTTTAATTAGCGATTCCTTGGCATCATCAATAGATTTATGTCTACCATATAAATACTTATATATGGCTCCCTCTTTCACAACATCAACCGATTTAAGACCTTTAAAATTATATGGTTTAAGATCTAGTAACTTATTACTAGCTGCAATTTGAACTCTGTATAATAAATTATTATTTGAACCTTCATTAATAAGTGATGATGTTGATAAGTTTTTAAAAAAATCATTCTTGTATTTAATTACTGCAAGTGAAATAGCTTCAGACATTTCAGATTGACCCTTATTTGAATTCAAATATGATCCTTCTGTTCTATTTGTTAGAAATCCTGTTTCAACAAGTACGCTTGGCATATAAGTGTATTTTAACACAATAAAACCTGCTTGTTTTACATTTCTATTTTTTCTTTTTAGTCTTTTAACGAAACTATTTTGAATATATGAAGCAGCTATAATACTTTGATCTAGATATTCCTCTTGCATAAGAGTTAGTCCTATTACTGATTCTGGGTTATTTGGATCAAAACCTTCATAAGTACTCTCATAATTGTCTTCAAAAAATATTACTGAATTTTCTTTTTTTGCAATTTCAAAGTTACGCTGATTAGCATGAAGTCCGAGGACAAATGTTCCAGCACCAAAGGCTTGAGATGTATGAGAGTCACAATGAATAGATATAAAAAGCTGAGCATCAGATCGATTCGCAATATTTGCTCTTTCAAATAAATCTACAAAAACATCTTTTTTCCTTGTATAAATTACATTTATTCCCTTTTGCTCAAGTATATTTCCTAAACTAAGTGATATTTTTAGAGCAATATTTTTCTCAATAAACCCGTTACCTGTATTCCCCGGATCTTTACCTCCATGACCAGCATCAATTACAACTGTAAAAACCGAGTTTAAGTTTAAACTAGTTTGACTAAATGAATAAAAAAAACAAAACTGAAGTAAAACAAGGGTAATTATCCTAAGTGAATTCATTGTTATAAATAGTTATAATTAAAATTATGATTAATTTTGAATAAGTTAAGTACCTTGTTAATAACTCAATTTCAAATCTTGAAAAAAAAATATTTAACCTTTTTTATAATTTTTATTTTTTTAGGATTAAATCTCACATATTCTCAAGAAAATGATAAATTTCAAGACTCATTATCTATAGATAAAGAGAATAAAAAACCAGTACTTTTAGATAATATTAAATATGATGCAAGTGATTCAATTAGAATTGATCAAAAAAATAATAAAATATTTCTATATAATAATGCTAAAATTGAATATGGAGACATTTTACTTACATCAGGACTTATAATTTTAGATTATAAGGAGAATATTGTAACAGCAGGTAGAATTGCTGACTCGAAAGGTGTTCTTAGTCAATATCCAACATTTAAACAAGGAAGTAATATTGTTAATCCAGATTCAATTAAATATAATTTTGATAATCAAAAAGCTCTAATATGGAACTCGAAATCAGAGGAAAATGGCATGAATATCTTATCAAGTCTTACAAAAAAACAAAATGATTCTGTTTACTATTTAAAAGATGGAAAAGTTACTACTGGAGGAAACCTTTTGGGAGGAGAATCAGAAGAGGCTGATTATTTCTTTAAAATTAGAAAAGGGAAATTAGTTCCGGGAGGTAACATCATTACAGGTTTTACAAATCTGTTTATAAAAAATGTTCCAACACCCATAGGTCTTCCTTTTGCATATTTTCCCTCTCAGCAAACAAAAGATTCAGGCTTTATTATTCCAAATATTAACGAAAGTAATGAAAGAGGTTATTCACTTCAGAATGGAGGATATTATCTTCCAATTTCAGAATTTTTTGACCTTACGGTACTAGGAGATTATTACACAAATGGAAGTTACGGTATTAATATTAGTAGTCAATATAGAAAGAGATACAGTAACAGTGGTAATTTTACAGTTAGGTATGAAAATTTAATTAATAGTGAGAGGGGGTTGCCAAATTATGGAAAATCTACAGTTTATAATATTAGGTGGACACACTCTAAGGATCCTAAATCCTCTCCAAATTCTAGTTTTAGTGCATCTGTTAATTTTGGAAGCAGCGACTATTTCCGTCAGTCCGTTAATCAGTTAAATACTGCAAATTTTTTAAATAACAATCTTAGTTCATCTATAAATTATTCAAAAAGTTTTCCAGGTTCAGCGGGAATTAGGCTTTCACTTACAGCTAATATGTCTCAAAACACTCAATCTCAGGAAGTGAATTTAACTTTACCTACTTTAACTTTAAATTCAAATAGATTTTATCCGTTTGAAAAGAAGGGTAAATCAAAAAAAGGATTTTTACAAAATATTAATATCCAATACTCATCAAAAGCTGATAACAGAACAATTTTTGCAGATGATTTACTGTTAAAAGAGGGAATGTTTGATAATGCAAAGTCAGGAGTTCAACATAATATTCCTTTCACTACTAACTTTAAAATGTTCAAACACTTTAGTGTGAGCGTTGGTGGAAGATATCAAGAAACGTGGACAGGAAAAACAATCAACTATAGTAATTATAATGAACAAGATGGAGCAGTTAAAGATACTCTATCAGGATTTGACAGATTTGGAATTTATAATTTTAATGCGAGTGTAACAACTAAAATTTATGGAATTTTAAATTTTAAACCTAAGGATAAAGTTCAATCTATACGACATACTATGACCCCTAGTATAACTTATTCTAATAATCCAAGTTTTGAAAAGTACTATGATACTTACATAATAGATGCTAATGGGAATACAGCAGAGTATACAAGATTTCAAGGAGGTCTATATGGAGCTCCTGGCAAAAACTATTCAAGTAGTATTGGGCTAACTATTCAAAACACATTAGAGGCCAAAGTAAAGTCAAAAGACTCGACTGAAACAGAATTAAGGAAAATTAATATTTTTAAGAACTTAAATATTTCAACTAGCTATAATCTTGCTGCAGAAGAATTTAACCTTTCACCTATTAGGGTTAATGCTAGCATTGATATTGCCAAAGGTTTTGTAGTTAATACAGGTGCAACATTTGACCCATATGCACTCGATGAAAATAATAAAAGAATAAATGTATTTAATTCAAAAAATGGAAGTGGGCTTTTAAGAATGACTAGTGCAAATATTTCAACTCAATATCAAATAAATAATAACACATTTAAAAGAGGTCAATCTGAAGATCAAATAGAGGAGTCCACCTCTGGAGGAGGAAGAGCTGATGATTTATTTGGAGTATCTCAGGATTTCTCTGACTCTAGACAAAATCAAGAAGATGATGAAGATGAGGAAGAGATAGACTTAACTAATTACATATATAAAATGCCTTGGTCATTAAACTTAGCATATTCATTAACATATAATAATTCAGTAGGTCAAAAAGATTTTTCAGCAAATTCTCTAATGATATCCTCAAATTTGTCTCTAACCCCTAAATGGACTGTTGGAATATCATCAGGATACGACTTCAAACAAAAGGGATTTACTTATACTCAGTTAAGATTTGATAGGGATTTAGATAGTTGGAAATTAGATTTTTCATGGGTACCTTTTAGTCCTAGGGCCTCATGGAATTTTTTTATTGGCATAAAATCAGGATTACTTAGTGATCTTAAGTACGAAAAAAGGTCAGAACCAGACAGATAATTATAAAAATTATGGGAAAAAAAATTATAAATACTAATAAATCACCCGCTCCAATAGGACCATATAATCAAGCAATACTTAAAGGAAATACTCTTTTTATTTCAGGACAGATAGCTTTAGATCCTAAATCAATGGAACTAAATAATAAAACAATTACAGATGAGACTCATCAAGTTATGATTAATCTTAAAAATATATTAAATGAAGCAAAGATGGACTTTAGCGATGTTGTAAAATCATCCATTTTTCTGTCTGACATGTCATTATTTAAATCGGTAAATGAAGTATACGGGAGTTATCTAACTTCTGGAAATGAACCTGCACGAGAAACAATAGCAGTAAAAACACTTCCACTGAATGTTAATGTTGAGATATCAATGATAGCAGTTATTTAACTAGTTTTAAATATTTCTTTTATGATAATCAACTAAACCAGTAATTGGTCTTTGAATAAATTTTCCAGTTTTAAGATTATATTTCTTACCAATTTTAGTTATTTCATCTTTTAAATAATAAGCAATTGATCCAACATAATGTATATCAACCTTACTAAAATCATCGTACTGAAGAATTTGATAATCTATAAACCTCTCTAAACCTTTAAAAATAATTTCTTTAAAATATTCGTTGGACTTGTTTTCTATTAAAAATCTTGCAAAACCAGCTAAATAAGTATTAGGATTCTCTTCCCTGTATAATTTATTTTTGATTGAATTTGGAGATAAATCATAATTATTAGAAAACTCATCTCTTAAATATTCTGGCATTTTATTAAAATAATATGCTCTAATTAAATATTTACCATAATAATTACCACTTGCATAATCCATTAATACATATCCTAGAGATTGAACTTTTTGAATCACATTTTTACCATCATAATAAGAACAGTTAGAACCTGTTCCAATAATATTTACAATAGATGGTATACCTTTATCAACAGCTGAATATACAGCTGCATATGTGTCTTCTTTAATATCAAATTCACTATTTACAAAAATTGATTTAAAAACTTTAAGTATACGATTTTGAGTGTCTTTTACACCACATCCTGCTCCATAAAAAAAAAGTTTAGTTACTAATTTTCTATTTTTATATATATCAAAATTATTTTTTATTCTTTCATTCAATATTTCATTAGATAGCATTTGAGGATTAAGACCTAAAGTTTGAGTAGAAAAAATCTCCTCACCTTCATTATCTAAAGCTATCCAATCAGTCTTAGTAGAACCACTATCAACAACTAAAATCATTTTTTTATCAAATTGAATATATATGTTTCCCTAAATCAAGAAGTTTGTTTGAATAACCACATTCATTATCATACCAAGAAATTATTTTGAAAAACTTTGAATTTAATTCCATACCTGCGTTAGCATCAAAAATTGATGTCCTTTTATCACCGATAAAATCTTGAGAAACAACCAAGTCTTCACAATAACCAAGCACACCTCTCAAATCATTTTCAGAAGCAATTTTCATTACTTTCTTTATTTCATTGTATGAAGTTTCTTTTTTTAATCTAACTGTTAGATCTACTACCGAAACATTAGCTGTAGGAATCCTGAAAGCCATACCAGTTAACTTACCCTCTAAAGAAGGAATTACTTTAGTAACAGCCTTAGCTGCTCCCGTAGAACTAGGAATAATATTTAGAAGAGAACTTCTTCCTCCTCTAAAATCCTTTTTAGAAGGACCATCAACTG
>Ga0209140_1000036_pt1 | contig 88114 bp, 97 predicted proteins | sample SaaInlV_120m_DNA_3_FD_184666 | JGI IMG/M metagenome (GOLD analysis project Ga0209140, IMG submission 184666) | Marine microbial communities from expanding oxygen minimum zones in the Saanich Inlet - Saanich Inlet SI073_LV_100m_DNA (SPAdes) (version 2) | ecosystem: Environmental > Aquatic >... | reverse complement strand
AAAGTACATCTAAGTCCTTAGTGAAATTGAGAGATTTAGATTCAAGCTGTGAAATAGACTTCTTAAAAAAAACTGAAGGCTTCTTCAATGAAACAGAGGTATATATAGCTGATAACCCAACTATGCGACCATTGTCTTCTAGCACGAATAAATAGCTATCTTGATTTGGTTTCTTAATTTTTTTATTTCTAGATTTCTCTGACCAACCAATTCTTTCTTTAATCTCTTTGGGTGTTTTTGGCATGGTGGTCATGCCTTTGCCAGAATGCTTAACTAAATGCTCAACACTTTTAAAATCTGAATTTTTTACAAGCCTTACAACTTTCATAAAGTCATTATAACAACTATAGGCTCTTGGGAGTTGTGATTAGTATTCGATAAATTGCTATTTCAATTTACAAATAATTTCATTATAAAATTTTTCCATGCCTTCGATCTTTTGTTCTAGAGGTGCATCATTCATCGTTCCATATAGCATCCATGGATATGTGGTCATGGTCGTGACACCTAAATCTTTCATTTGCCCAAAACCTTGAAGGCTAAAAGCATCCCAGCAACTAAAGCAAATAAATTCATAATTTTCTTTGGGAGGTAGCGCTTGTCTTTTTTCATTTAATTTTGCCATCAAGGCTTCGAGCTCACTTAAACTGTGCATATCTGAAATCCAGCCATCATGCCTTGCTGCCCTATTGAGAGCTGGCTCTGAAAAGCCACCAACATAAATAGGAATATCTGTTTTTGGTGCTGGCAACATCTCTAATTTTTTAAAATTAAAAAATTGGCCTTTGAAATCAACCATCTCCCCTGACCAAAGTAACTTCATAATTTCAAGCATTTCGTCAGCTCGGGCTCCTCTGCGTCGAAACTCTTGACCTCCTGCTTCAAATTCTTCTGGCATCCACCCCATGCCAATTCCTAAATCAAACCGTCCATTAGACACAGCATCAAGAGTGGATACCTCTTTGGCTACTCTGAGTGGATTTCTAGCAGGAAGAACATAGACGCTTGTATAAAACCGAATATTTTTTGTGGCTCCAGCAAGAAAAGACAATGAGTTTATGGGGTCTGGCCAATCGGTGCCCTGTTCCCACCTCACACTTCCATCATCAGTGTATGGGTAAGGAACTGAAAAATTTTCTGGATGAATTAAATGATCTGAGACAGCAAGGAAATCGTACCCAATCTCATCAGCGGCTATACCCAATGGTTTTATTTCATCCATTGGTAACATTGATAGGGGTATTGCAAATTTCATATTCCTATAGCCCTAGTTACAAACCAAAAAGTTCCCATAGAGAATACTACCGCACCTGTAAAGTTATGGATATTAGAAAAGCTGGATGCAGAAAGAAAATTTCTTGCCAATGTTAAGAGCCCCAATATAGAAAAGGCAACTGCGAGCTGACCTATTTCCACGCCTACATTAAAACTCAGAATAATTTGCCATAACCTATCTTGTGGCAGCCCTACTTCAGCTATTGAAGAGGCGAATCCAAGGCCGTGAATCAACCCAAAGAACACTGTGATCATTAATGGCAGCCAATAAGATGAATAATGATGGGTAAGACTGAGATAAATCGTTAAAAATAATGCTAGCCCAAAAATTAACATAGGACTAAGAATGCCGAATAAAATTAATGGACTGAAAGCTACCAAGGCAAAGAAAAAATTTTTGATTCCCTGGTTAAATTCATATTGATGTTTAAAAAACTTTTCTAACGCCAGCAACAAAATAGAAAATCCAATGAGAATTTCTACCATTTCGGAATGCACCCTCAAAACATTCATTGCACCTAAGCCCAAAGTGAGACTGTGGCCAATAGTAAATCCAGTGATAGCTATTACAAGTTGCCTACCCTGAAACAAAAGCAGCAAACCGAGCAAAAATGCCAGATGATCCCAGCCACTTAGAATATGCTGAATACCAGATTTCATATAACCCCAATAAGAGCTCTGATTGGTATCTGGAGAAGATAAAGAATTAATTTGCCAAAGATCAGTTTTACTAGCAAACATAAATTCAGGGATTGTTTCGCCGTCAATTTGACCTCTAGCAATATGAGTGTGAGTTAAACCAAAGTCTTGAAATAAAGGCACAGAAACGCTGGGTGGCATCTGGGAACATTCAAAAGCCCAATAAAATTTTAAAACTCCCAGCGAGTTATTTTCAGTAAACTCTACTGGTTGTCTGAGCTTACATTCACTGCCAAGATCAATTGAACTGCCTAAATAAGTAATAAAATTATCATAAGATTGAAATTTAATCTCCACCTGAAGGCTCTCAAAAATAGATCGCTTGATCGTACCACTAACCTTAATCTCAGCTCCATTGGCCAGAGAGGTAAATATAAATTTAGAATAAGATTCGCTTCGATTATGAGCATCAAGGGGGAAAGCTGCATGCAGCAGCAGCAAAATCAGTATCTTTTTAAAGATCATTTGCCTTTACGACGTCATACCAATTTCTTAGATCTTCAAGGTATTCATCTAGCATCTCCTCTCCCTTAAAACGAATGTATTCTGATTCAACCTCTTGATAAATATCATTAAACTCGGGCGCGCCTTGAATTACCTTTTGCACTGGAACCAAAAGGTGAAACTGATCATCCAGCTCAATCAAGTCACTCACCTCACCTTCTTGCAAACCCAAAGCAACTTGTGTGAGATAAGGTCCTATGTACTCTCGAACCTTCATTGCAGGAAGAAGAGTATTGGGCAGACTAATTACTTCAATTGACGCAAGTGACTTAGCTGCTGCAAGATCCCCATCAGCTAAAAAATCTTTAGCCGTGATGCCCGAGGCCCTTTGATCAGCAGCAAAGCTTAGTTTTATAAGATGTAATTTTGGGCTTGGGGTAAATAGGTCCTGATTTGCGGAGTAAAAAGCTTTTAAATCTTTTGTTGAAATTCTTAAATTATCTGTCTCAGCAACAATAGAGCTAATCATTTTTTGAATAATCATGCTTCTAATTTCAGGGTTATTTTCGATCATTCCCAGATCAATGCCTCTTTGAATTAACAGCTCTTCATCAATCATTCTTTCAAGAATATTTTCAGGATCAGACTCAATCAATCCTGTTTTTCTTGATTGCGCGATGGACTCTAAATACGTTTCATATTTTTCTTTAGAAATTGCTCTTTCATCAATCTTAGCAACCCAGTTTAATTGCGTTAAATCAACTTTTTGGATAAAGCTGGAGCCAATAATTGCTATAGAAATGATCCCCCCCAATATAAGCAATGGATGAATTTCAAATCTCCATTGCAAAAATCTATTACTCATCTGTTTTTTGGGCGTAAGAGTCATTTTGATATGGTCAATATCATCCTCGAGATAGACTTCACCTTGCACAATAAAACCAAAATCTCTATAGAAATCTTGCAACCTGTGCTGAGCTGAAATACTTATCTCCTGGCCAGCATATTTAGTAGCGCAAAATTCAATGGCTTCTTGAGTCAGGATCTTCCCCGCCCCCTCTCGTCTGATCTTCTCTGCAGTGAGAACCCTTCCAATTTCTGGTCCATGATATTGCTTTCCAGGCTTCACGACTCTTAGATACCCAACCAATTCATTGTCCTGGTATGCAAGCAAATGATCGCAATCCTGATCTTTAAAATCAGCATCAATAAAAGGACAGTCTTGCTCCACCACAAAAACTTGCTGACGGAGATTTAGCAAAGCATAGAGCTCATCTTTTGTAAGCGCAGAGAATGACTTCCATTTAATATTCATTGGATGATTATATTTGTTTTATTGTTTATAATCTTAATCCAAAATTAAGAGATTTCCATGAGTGATTTATACGACATAGCAGTAAAAGATATTGATATGAATTCAGTTGATTTAAGTAACTACAAAGGAAAAACTTTGCTCATTGTTAATGTTGCAAGTAAGTGTGGTTTTACCCCGCAATACAAAGATTTACAAAACCTTTATGAAAAATATCAAGCTCAAGGCTTCGAAGTACTGGGCTTCCCATGCAATCAATTTGGGGCGCAGGAACCTGGAACAAATGAAGAAGTGGCTTCATTTTGCGATTTAACATTTAACGTATCATTTAAAATGTTCGATAAGATTGAAGTCAATGGGTCAAATGCAAGCCCGCTCTTTAAATATCTAAAGCATGAATCTCCAGGTATTTTAGGCACTGAAGCAGTTAAATGGAATTTCACTAAATTTTTAGTTAACAAAGATGGTGAGGTCGTTAAGAGATTTGCTCCTAAGGATGGAGAATCTGCTATTGAATCTGAATTGGCAAAAATTATATAAATTAAATTTTTATGCTCATCAGCAAAGCATCTTCTTTTGGGGTCCCGCTATAGTAATTCGGCCGAATGGCATCTTTAGAAAACCCAAGATTTTCATATAAGTTAATGGCTGTTTTATTTGAAACCCTAACCTCAAGAGAGATAATTTTGACACCCATCGTTTCGTTTTGAAGAATTACATGTTGCAGTAAGTTTTTGCCAAAGCCTTTGCCTTGGTGAGCTGGGTCAATCGCTATATTTAGCAAATGAGATTCTGGAATAATTGGGGAATATATAGCAAACCCAACAACCATGCCTGACTCCTCCAGGACTAATGAGTGATGACCAACTTCCATGGAGGAAATAAATTGTTGCTTTGTCCAAGGCAGTTGATTGGTAGCATTTTCAATTTCAACAATGGGTGAAAAATCCTCCATGCAAGCAAGCCTTATCTTCATTACGATTAGGTTAAAGTTAAAGGCTTTAGTTTACTCCATAGCTCTTTTTTTAAACTAGGATCAGATATCATCCCTTGAAGCGAAGGTGATTGAATGGGCTCTAAATCCTTGGCAATATTAATTTGATCTGAGAAGACTAAAGTTGCTTTAACATCAACTGAAGACTTTGGGAGCTGATCTGGTTGAATTGGCTCTATAGGCATTGCTGCAATAATACCCTGAGAGGCTGGCTCAGTAGAACCTTGTACCGCGCCAATAATGGCTTCAAGCAACTTTATTTCTTTTTCTGTGTATTCATCAACAGAAATAGCATGTAATGTTAGAATATTGTCCTTTTTATAGAAGTGAATGATGATTTCACCACTTTGAGAAGGGTTTTGTGCATCCTCAAATATGGGAATGCCAATTTTAGATAAGATATATTGAGATTTATTTGAGAGCATTACAAAAGCAATCATGAAAGATTTAATCAAAAAATACAAACCTTTTGAGCCTATTCCTTTGGAGCAAAGAGATTGGCCAAACCAGGTTATTAAATCAGCGCCTAGATGGTGCTCAGTTGATTTGCGTGATGGAAACCAAGCCCTTATTGAGCCAATGGGCCATGAAAGAAAAAAACGCATGTTTAAACTTCTGTGTGATCTTGGTTTTAAAGAAATCGAAGTGGGCTTCCCTGCCGCATCTGAAACTGATTTTGAGTTTGTGAGATGGTTGATTGAGGAAAAGAAAATTCCATCAGATGTAACAATTCAAGTATTGACACAGGCAAGGGATCATATTATCAAGAGAACATTTGAATCTCTCAAAGGCGCTTCTCAAGCGATTGTTCATTTTTACAATTCAACTTCTACCCTACAAAGAAAAGTTGTCTTTAATCAAGATAAGTCTGGTATCAAGCAAATAGCAGTTGATGGAGCTAATCTAGTAAGAAATTTAGCATTGGCTAGCCCAGAAACAAAATGGTCCTTTGAATATTCACCTGAAAGTTTTACAGGCACAGAGCTAGATTATGCTGCAGACGTCTGTGATTCAGTTGTAGAAATTCTTAAAGACGCATCGTCTGAAAAAATCATTATCAACTTACCTGCTACTGTAGAGATGGCAACTCCAAATATCTATGGTGATCAAATTGAATGGATGAACAGCAATTTAATTAACAGAAAGGATATTTCACTTTCACTGCATCCTCATAATGATAGGGGGACTGCAGTTGCAGCCTCTGAATTTGGTCTAATGGCAGGAGCTGATAGGGTTGAAGGTACATTATTTGGTAATGGTGAACGCACAGGAAATGTTGATGTAGTAACCATTGCGCTTAATCTTTTAACTCAAGGCATTGATCCTGAGCTAGATTTTTCTGATATAAATTCTGTTATTAGAGAAGTTGAGTATTGCAATCAATTGCCAGTTCACCCAAGACACCCCTACGCTGGTGATCTTGTATTTACTGCATTTTCAGGATCTCATCAAGATGCAATTAAAAAAGGTCTCAGCGCATTAGAAAAATCAAATCAACCAGAATGGGAAGTACCATATCTCCCAATTGATCCAGCTGATCTAGGTCGATCATATGAAGCAGTGGTAAGAATTAATTCTCAATCAGGAAAAGGAGGCATTGCCTTTATCTTAGAAAAAGATCACGGAGTTTCATTGCCAAGACGTCTGCAAATTAACCTAAGTGAAAAAGTTCAAAGAGTTGCTGATGAAACAGGCAAAGAAGTAATGTCTAGAGACATCTGGAAAGTGTTTGAAAAGCACTACCTGTCTGTGAAAGGTAATTTTGAACTGAATAATTACGCTTTGTCCTCAACGGAGGATTCTAATGGAAATACATCAGATCAAATTGAAATTACATTATCTTCTGGAAATAATGAAGTGAACCTCAAGGGAACAGGTGGAGGTCCGATTGAGGCTTTTGTATCAGCAGTGAACGATCATTTCAAAGTTTCAATTTCTGTGTCTGATTACCACCAGCACTCAGTGACCTCAGGAGCTGATGCTAAAGCTGCAGCATTTATTGAGCTGACTTCTGATGGTCAGAATGAATGGGGGGCGGGCATTGATGGCAATACTGTCAAAGCATCTTTTCAAGCCATTGTTGTTGGTCTCAACAAACTTCTTACTTAAAATCGGGCTCTCTTTTTTCAAGGAAAGCTTGAACTCCTTCTATATTCTCAGCCGATCCAAAGATTTGATTTTGCGTTTCTGCCTCTGCTGCAAACGTTTCATCGTAAGACTTAACCAAAGCATCATTCATTAATTTTTTAGTGCGTGATAAAGCCTGAGGAGATCTCTTGGCCAAGTGTTCAGCCCATTTTTTAGTTTCAGTCGCTAGATCATCAAGATCAACGATTTTATTCGCTATGCCCAAACTATGACATTCTGCAGAAGGAATTTTTTTTCCTTCAATGGCATATTCAAGAGCTCGACTGTAACCAATTGCCCTAGTAAGGAGAAAGCTTAAACCGCCATCAGGAACCAAAGCGATGTTGCTGAATACCGACATAATATATGCCTCTTTGGCCATAATTCTTAAATCACAAGCCATGGCTAAGGAAGCACCGATCCCGGCAGCTGCTCCATTAATAGAACCAATAACAGGTTTTGGCATTTCAATAATATTCTTAAAAAATGGATGATAGCCTCTCAGCAATGCATCTTTTGTGTTTGTCCATGATGCCTCTCTTTCAGTCAGGTCAGCACCAGCAGAAAAACCTCTGCCCTCTCCCGTAATAACCAATACTCGAATTTGAGCATCATTTTTTACAAGCTCCGTTGCAGTGCCCATGTCCCAAATTAATTGCTCATTAAATGCATTCATCATCTTAGGACGATTGATTGTAATTGTCGCCACATGATTTTCAACGTCTAAGCTGATGGTTTCATAACTCATTTTTTTCTCCAAATTGATTGATTATTTCTTATTTATGACTAAATCACCATCATAAAAACTTAAAAAAACCCTCTTTTGATCATTGTCCGCTCTAGACCAGTGCACTTGAGTTTTTGAACTTGGCTGAGAATTAATAAAAGCCTTTAAAATCTCATTGAGGATCTTTTTATTTGGCATTGCCACATTGTTTTGCTTAATCCAATATCTAATAACCTCTCCGCAAGTATCCGCATCTAAATTCATCAATAGATCTCTTTGTATTGTTATACCAGAAATGGCTGAACCAAATTGTTTATCGATGAGCAGGTCATGCACTTTCTTATGTTTAGAAACCAGCATCGAGGTTTGCTGAATCTGTGTGCTTGCTTTTGGCCATCGAGTTGATGCCAAAGATAGCAACTCATTTCTAATAAAATTTCGATCTTGATCGTCTGCAAAATTGCTTTCATCAGTGATAAATTGAATATTGTTTGCTAGCAAATAGTCATTTAAATAAGATTTAGGGTAGCCCAACCATGGTCTAATCATTATCCCATTGCCCAGTTGCCTTTCTCTGACAGGGCCTTGCAGCCCATCAAGCCCAGTGCCTCTAAACAACCTAAATAAAATTGTTTCAGCCACATCATCTGCATGATGTGCCAACAAAAGCTGGTCATCGGATTCCAGCATTTCTTTAAAGACTTTAAATCTCCCTTGCCGTGCGGCTGATTCTAAGCCTGAGTTTTTTGAGTTCACCTCAATGCTTTTGCAATGGAGGGCAATATCTCTTTCTATGCAAAATTTCTGGCAATGCTTTTCCCATGAATCTGCATTTTTGCTTAGAGCATGGTTTACATGAATAGCTGATAACTTACCGCTAAATAAACCTTGCTGTTTAAGCTCATGGCAAAAATGAAGAAGTGCAGATGAATCACCTCCGCCACTGTAAGCAACAACAATGTTCTTATTTGGATTAATTAACTCAAAAAAAGCTTTTGCATCAAACAAAATCAGGCACCTATTTTTAGCAAGCGCTGATAACGTCTTGTCAGTAACTCCTCTTCAGAGAATTTAGATAGCTCAGCTATATTAGTTAATAAGGATGATTTTATATTAGCCGAAATAGCATCATAGTCTTGATGAGCCCCGCCAACTGGCTCCGGAATAATTTCATCAACAATGTTTATTTTTTTTAGATCGCTAGCCCCAACTTTCATGGCCTCTGCAGCTTCAGGTGCTTTTTCTGACCCACGCCAAACAATGGAGGCGCATGCTTCTGGTGAGGCCACGGCGTATGTTCCATACTCCAAGATAGCAACGTGATCTCCAACACCTAATGCTAAAGCTCCTCCCGAGCCACCTTCCCCAGTCACAACAACTAGAATTTTAGTTTTTAAACTAGACATAACCGCAAGATTTCGAGCAATAGCTTCGCTCTGCCCTCTTTCTTCTCCTTCAACGCCAGGATAGGCACCAGCTGTATCAATAAAAGTGATCACTGGCATATTGAACTGCTCAGCAAGCTGCATAAGGCGCTTAGCTTTTCTGTAGCCTTCGGGCTGAGGCATTCCAAAATTCCTTTTTACTTTTTCCTCTGTATCGCGACCCTTTTCATGACCAATGATCATCACAGGAATACCCTCAAGCTTTGCAATCCCACCAACTAAAGATGCGTCATCAGCAAATTGGCGATCACCATGAAGCTCTTCAAATTCGTCAAAAATTCTTTCTATAAAATCTAAAGTATGAGGCCTGTTTGGGTGACGAGCAACCTGCACTATTTGCCATGTTGACAACTTTGAATATATTTTTTTTCTAAGAGCCGTCTCTTCTAATTTAAGTTTATCAATTTGTGGTAGCAGTTCTGGATTATCAGTGGCCGCAAGCTGCAAAGCTTCAATTTTATCTGAAACTTCTGCAATGGGTTTCTCAAATTCTAAAATACTAATACTCATTTATTTGGTTAAGTTTAATCGCCCCATCACCGAACAGCCCCTTCAGAAGCTTTATATTATCGGGTGAAGGCATCAGTTTAAATTCATCACCAAGCTCTATTATAGCCTCAGAGTCTTGATGAGAGATTTTTAAATGTATTTTGCAATTTCCATGCTTCCAAAAATCACCATTAAGATTTTTTAAATCTGACATAGTTGATTGAATGGATTCACTGGGAAGATTTCTGATATCAATAACAATAGATTTATTGCCTTGACTCATTTGCGATTCCAAAGAAGAGACTGACCCCACTTTCATTTTATACATTCTTCGATTTAATTCTTTGGATCGATAGTCATCGATCTCTACTGAACCAGCAAAAATTAATATTGAATTAGTTTTTAAAAGCAAATGATGCTTTTCTAAAACTTCAGTGCTAACAATCCCCTCCATAGTACCTGTGCCATCATCAAAACTTATAAAAGCAACTTGTTTGTTTGATCGATCTCTAATTTGCCTATAAGAATTGAGCAATCCAACAACCTTAGCTCTATTAATATCATCCGTTACTTCTCGGATTGTGTGAGATCTAAGATTTTCTATCATTCCCTCAATTGCAATCACTGGATGACCTGAAAAATAAAATCCCAAGGCATCTCTTTCATGATTCAACAAATCTTCTTTTGATAAAGCTTTTACATTTACATATTTTTCATAAGGATCAAAGCTCTCCTCCATAGAAGCAAATAAATCTGAAGTCCCTGCCATTTTTGCACTATTCTTCTGCCCTTCTCTCAACATGTCTTCCATGCAAGCCAACGCGATAGACCTAGAAGGAGCTAAGCCATCAAAAGCACCAGCCTTTGTTAAGGCTTCAATAGATTTTTTACCGCCAAGCCTGATATTAACTTTTTTAGTTAAATCAAATAGATCTTTAAAAGATTGCTGCTGTCTTACGTCCATCAAATGATCTATAAAAGAATCTGCCACTCCTTTGATTGCTCCTAAGCCATACTTAATATCAAGATCTGCATTCACATTAAAGTATTTATTACTTGTTTTAATGTCAGGAGTTAAAACTTTAATTTTCAGTTCTTTGCACTCATTGATCAGAGTATTAATTTTGTCAGTGTTCCCCAGCTCTGTAGATAAAACTGCTGCCATAAAATGTTCTGGAAAATAAGTTTTTAAATATGCTGTTTGATAGGAAAGCATTGCGTAAGCTGCTGAATGTGATTTATTGAAGCCATACCCAGCAAATTTTTCAATCAGGTCAAATATCTTTTCTGCTGTTGCTTTCTTAATTTCATTTGTGGCGCACCCGTCAACAAAAATCTGTCGCTGTTGCTCCATTTCCTCAACTTTTTTCTTCCCCATGGCTCGTCTCAAAATGTCAGCCTGACCTAAAGAATATCCAGCTAACACCTGTGCAGCTTGCATAACCTGCTCCTGGTATAAGATAACGCCATAGGTTTCTGATAACACGGGCCCTAATAACTCATGAGGATAGGTAACTTTGCTCTTGCCATGTTTTCTATCGACAAATTCATCATGCATGCCTGATTCCAAGGGACCCGGCCTATATAGCGCGAGCAGAGCAACGATTTCTTCAAATTTGGTTGGCTTGAGCCTTCTAATTAGCTCCCTCATGCCCGTTGATTCCAATTGGAAAACTGCTGTAGTTCTTCCCGACGCAAGAAGCTCAAAAACTTTTGGATCGTCTAAAGTCAGGGCATTGAGATCCAGTGTCTTTTCTCCTTTATCAATTAAATATTCATTAATTGACTTAACAGCTCTATCAATCACTGTCAGTGTTCTTAAGCCTAGAAAATCAAATTTAACAAGGCCGATTGTCTCAACGTCATCTTTATCAAATTGAGTCATCGTCGAATCAGATTGAGGATCAAAATAAGTCGGGCAGAAATCTGCAATAGAACCTGGAGCAATAACGATTCCACCAGCATGCTTGCCAACATTTCTTGCAATGCCTTCAAGCTTAAATGCTAAATCAATAATCTCAGATACTTCATCCTCATCTTGAATCATTTTTTTAAAAATGGGCTGAGAACTAATTGCTTTATCAAGAGTCATGCCAGGAATAAATGGGATCATTTTAGAAATTCGATCACCCAACGCATATGGTTTACCTAAAGCTCTGGCCACATCTCTTACAACAGCCCTTGCAGCCATGGTGCCGAATGTTGCTATTTGTGATACTGCAGATTTACCATATTTTTCACCAACATAATCTATAACCATGTCTCGTTTATCCATGCAAAAATCAATATCGAAATCTGGCATAGAAATTCTTTCTGGGTTAATAAACCTCTCAAAGAGCAAGTTATGTTCTATTGGATCCAAGGCTGTTATTCCTAATGCATAAGCAACCAAAGAGCCAGCACCAGAACCCCTTCCGGGGCCAACAGGAACATCATTGCTCTTAGACCACTGGATAAAATCAGCCACAATTAAGAAATAACTAGAGAAGCCTGTGGCATGAATTTGAGTCAGCTCATAATCCAAACGTTTTTGATAAAGAGCCTGCTGATCAAGCGAGTATGATCCGATAATCTTTAAAAGTTTTTTGCTGGAGAGCTCAGAAAGAAAAGAGTTAAAATCATGTTCCTTTGGTACAGGGTATTCAGGAAGAAAATATTCATCGGTGGTGAAAGTAACATTACATTTTTGAGCTACGGCAAATGTGTTGTGAATAAGGGTTTCTGCTTCGCAGTCGCTGAATAGTTCAGCAATGTCTTTAGTGGATTTAAAAAATTGTTGAGGGGTGTAAATTTTTTCTCTATTTGGATCATTTAGGGTCTTACCAGTATTAATACAAACTTTTGTTTCATGAATATCAAAATCCTCAATTTGAGAAAACATTGAGTCATTGGAGACTATTACTGGAATTGAATGCTGCGAGGCCAATGGAAGAATGCATTGAATAAAATCTTCCTCGGAATCTTTACCGAGTCTCTGAATTTCAATACAAAAATCATCTTTAAAAGTTTCCTTAAATACGTTTAATTCAGTTTTTAAATCTTGAAGTTTTTGGTATTTTGATAGATTGAATATATGAGAAAGCGGTCCTCCTGCAATAACTATAATGTTTCCTGCGCAAGCGCTTAAATCCTCAAAAGTAATAGAAATCAGTCCATTTTCTTGCTGCAACTGAGCCTTAGAAATAATACCCATCAAAGATTTTAATCCATCATTATTTTTTGCAAGGCACAAGATTTCGCCATCCTCGCCATCATGAGATTTTAAATTCAGAGTTGTTCCAGCTATTGGCTTAATGCCAGCTGCTTCTGCTTTTTTAAAAAATTTAACCATCCCAAACATATTATTTAAATCTGTCAGAGCAACTGCAGGCATATTCAGTTTTTCTGCATTAGCAATAATTTCATTAATTCTTAAAAGGCCTCTAGAGATACTAAACTCAGAGGAAACTCGCAGATGAATAAAAGGTGTGGCCATAACTAAACAATAACTCCTTTAAAAGATTTCCTATGAAAAGATGTGTATCCAGATTTTTTTAGAGCCTCTAGGTGATAAGGAGTTCCATAGCCTTTGTTTTTTGCAAAATCGTATGCAGGAAATTCTTTATCTAACTTTTTCATGAACTCATCTCTGTGTACCTTTGCAATAATTGAGGCTGCTGAAATCTCTGGAATTAACTTATCACCTCCAATCACCGCCTCACAATTTATATCAATATTTGGAATAAATTGACCATCAACATAAATCAAGTCTGGCTTGATGGGTAAATTTATTATAGCTTCTTGCATGGCACTCAATGTAGCTTGATGGATATTAATTTCATCGATTTTTGTATTGGATATACTGGCAAAACTATAAATAGCTTCTTCCTTTATCAGGCCAGATAAAATTTCTCTTTTTTTAGGTGAAATTTGTTTAGAGTCTTTCAATCCTAAGATAGGATTTTTTAATATAACAGCAGCAGCTGTAACAGGTCCCGCCAAGCAACCCCTCCCAACTTCATCTACCCCAGCAACTATCACAGCAAATGCTTGATTGCTTGGGCCGCTGCTGTGAAGCCCTCTCCATTCATTGAGTCATTCATTGCGGCTAGGTGTGATTGATATCGTTGCGGCTTGGAAGATATTTCTGAGTAACTGCTAACTATCGCATCAACAGATAAATCTTGCTGAATCAGCTCTGGAAAGACATGTTCTTGAAGAAGTAAGTTTGGCAATCCAATAAATGGAGTTTTTACCATCCTGCTCAAAATAGCATAGTTAAATGCATTCGTTTTATAGCAGATAATTGGCACTGAACCTAAAACAGCTGCCTCTAATGAGGCCGTCCCAGATGTGACAATTGATATTGTTGAGATAGATAAAAAGTCTTGCGCTGCTTCGGTAGCAAGGCTATGAGGTATTTGATTGATATCCTGATGCGATGCTATGGCATCAGCAAGTTCGCTATTGGCAGCGGGGATTAGAAAAAATATGTTGGGATTCACTTCAAGAAGTTTTTTTGCAGATTGAATGTAAATCGGCATCAATTGAGAAATCTCACTTCGCCTACTGCCAGGCAAAATGCTTACAAAATCCTTGGAATCCTCAAGACCATGTTTTGAAAGAATTGCATTCTTGTCACCCATTTGTAATTTACTGAATGGGTGACCAAGAAAAAAACTGTTCATATTTTTTGAAGCATAAAAATTGCATTCAAATTTAAATAGACACATTGTTAGATCTACATGAGATTCAATATCCTTGATCCTATTCTCGCGCCAGCCCCAAACCGAAGGACTCACTACCTGCACAGTCTTAATTTGCTTTTGTCCAAGCCTCTTATGAAAAAACATATTAAAGTCAGGCGAATCTACTCCAACAAAAATATCAATATCCTTCGCAACAAAGAGATTAAGTAATCTTTTTCTCAGAGATAGTAATTTTGGTAAATTAAGTAACGGATCAATAAGCCCCATAACATGAAGGTCTTGATAGTTCATTGTAGAGGGGGTAAAAATACTATGGGCACTGACTTCAGGTCCAGCTAAACCAAATAATTCAACCTCATATACTGCTTTAAGAGATTCAATTAGCTTTGCTCCCAGCCTATCACCGGAGTGTTCTGCAGCAATAATACCTATTTTTATCTTTTCTTTTGACACCTATCGCAATAAGCCTCTTTCAGAGCTTTCAATAGAGGAAATAAAAGTGCTAAGAGCTGGGTTTGAGTTTTTATTTAATGCATGCAAATGCTTTATTGCATCATCAAGTGAATAACCTTTTCTATAAATTATTCTATAAGCTTTTTTAATAAGATTGACTGTATCCGTATCAAAATTATTACGCTGCATTCCAACAGAATTCAACCCTATTGGGCGGGCGGGATTTGCAGCAACCTTTACAAATGCAGGAACATCCATAGTAATAATAGTATTCAGACCTGTAAAAGAATAATCTCCTAAAGAGCAAAATTGATGCACCAATGTCACCGCCCCCAGAATTACATTATTTCCAACTTTGACATGCCCAGCTAACCCAGCTGTATTTGCAAAAACATTGTTATTACCAACCTCACAATCGTGGGCAATATGAGCATATGCCATAAATAGATTTCCATCTCCTATGACTGTTTTAGATTTGTCTTGAATAGTACCCCTGTGAACAGTCACACCCTCGCGAAAGATATTTTCCTTTCCAATCTCTAGAGAGGTCTGTTCTCCGTTATATTTTTTATCTGGAGTGTCCTCTCCTATTGTTGAAAACTGATAAAAGGTATTGCCCTCATCAATTTGCGTTGGGCCCTTAATCACAACATGAGAGTGAAGAACACAATTTGGACCAATTTCAACATTAGGCCCTACAAAACAAAATGGGCCGATAGTTACAGATTTATCTATTTTTGCTGAAGGGTCTATAACTGAATTCATATTATTTACTTGGGACGATCTGCACAAAGAATTGTTGCTTCGCAAACATTTTTTCCATCGACTTCAGCCCTACAGTCAAATTTCCAAATACCTCTTTTCTCAGACCGAATACTTGCATATAGGTTAATCGTATCACCTGGACTCACTGGGTTCTTAAAACGCACCTTATCAGCACCTGCAAAATAATAAATACTTCCTTCTTCAGGGGTCTTACCCATTGTCATAAACCCAAGGATTCCTGCTGCTTGCGCCAAGGCCTCAATAATAAGAACCCCTGGCATGACAGGCTTATTGGGGAAATGACCATTGAAAAAGTCTTCGTTAATAGATACATTTTTTTGAGCATGGATGCTGTCACCAAGCTCTACTGACACAATTTTATCTACGAATAAAAATGGGAATCTGTGGGGAAGATGTTTTAATACTTCAGAAAATTCATAGCTCATTTGGTTTTCCTTCTCTTAATAAAGACTGAGGATTTAGCCCAATCTTTTTGTTCTTGGGCAGGCATTATACCGACATAGTTTCCAGGTTTATCAATGCTTTTAGTTATTAGAGTGTGGGCTCCTATCAGGACATTGTCAGCAATATTCAGATGGCCTAGAATTCCTGACAACCCACCCATCTGAAGATTTTTTCCAATGATAGTTGAGCCTGCTATGGCACATGATGCTGCAATAGCTGAATTCTCACCAAGGATTACGTTGTGAGCAATATGTACCTGGTTGTCTAACTTTACTCCATCATGGATTTCAGTATTTTCTATAGCGCCTCTATCAATAGTGCATCCTGATCCGATCTCAACATTATTACCAACAATTAATTTTCCAAGTTGCTCTATTTTAATATACCCATCTTCATTAGACGCATAGCCAAAGCCATCAGAGCCCAAGACGGCATTAAAATGCACAATTGTATTTGTTCCAATCTCAACATTCATTACCAGAGAAGAATTAGCATGTATGACAGAATTTTCTCTAATTTTGCATCCTGGACCGATGTATGCATTTGGCCCAATAACAACAGATTTATGAACTTCTGCTGTTTGGTGAACAAAGAATGATGCTGGTTGCTCAGCATAAGGGTTTTGGTGTGAATTAAACATTGAGGAAAGATTGGCATAGGCTGCATATGGGTCATCAACGATGATCCCTGCTGTTTTTAAATCACCAGAATGCTCATGACCAATAATAATTGCAGATGCTGAAGAGGTAGATAGAAATTTTTTATACTTTGAGTTTGCTAAAAAAGAAATGCATCCAGAGGATGCATTTTGAATTGTTGCAATTGCATTGATGACAGTTTCGGGGTCACCAATTAATTTGCCGTTAACTTTATCAGCTAGATCTTGAAGGCTATACGATGGCCCTGACAAACTTACTTTTTGTCTGCGCCATTAGCAGCGACATCAAGCATTGAAGTTACATCATCTGTAAGATCAAGCGCTGTATCTGCAAAAAGTACATTCTCTCTACCAAGAAGAAGTTTCACTTCTTTAGCAGCGATTAATTCAGAAAGTATTTTTTGAAGAGAAGGGTTTAAATCTCTGAAAACTTTATCAGCTGTTTCACTCTGCTTCGCTTGTACTTTTTTAATAATAAACTCAATGTCTGCACCTTTTTCCTGAATATCTCTTTGCATATCTGCAATCTCTTCTTGGGAAAGAGTTTCAGCATCTTTTTGAAGCTTTTCAGCCAATGCCTGACGCTCGGTCTGCAATAAAGTAGCTCTTTCAATATTTGCAGCGTATTCAGTCTCTTCTTCTAGCGCCTTAAATGCATCTTGAGCAACTTGTGTAGCTAAAACTGCATTACGCATGTCGATCACAGCAACGCCCTCAGCAGCAAATGCTGGGAATGCAGCAATTAATGTTGCTATTAATAATGGTACGAATAATAATTTTTTCATTTTTAACCCCTTAAATGGTTGTTACATTTTATATCAATTGAAATAAAAAACACTAACTAATGTCTAAAACACTTGGCCAATGGTAAATTGGAATTCTTCAGTTCTATCAAATGGGCCATCATTAAATGGTTGAGAGAAACTAAAGCTCATTGGGCCAAAACCTGTGATCCAGGTAACCCCTACTCCAATGGAGTACTTCAGCTCATCTATTGAAGGTTCATAGCAGTTAAGTTGATAATCCTGGCAATCTGTAGAAAAAACGTTACCAAAATCTAAGAAGAATGCAGATCTCATAGACCTTTGATCCTCTACCATTGGAAGCTTAAAAATTAACTGGAGACTTCCCTCAACCAAGAAATTTCCTCCAATTGGGTCTCTGAGTTGTTGGTAAGCATAGGGATTTTGAGCTATTGAATCTGGCACTCCATCAAAATCTGTATCAATAATAAGAGGGCATTCTCCTGTTTTAGCATCAAATTCATAGCATGGAGAGGGAGTAACCCTTGGTCCAAGAGTGTTTGATTCGAAGCCTCGCAATGAACGAGGGCCTCCTGAGTAAAAGTTTTCAAAAAATGGAGTTTTCTTTGTATCTCCATATGCACCTATATAACCAAGCTCTCCATCAAAGCCAAAGACAAGGTTAGCAAAACCCAATGGACGGTAAAATTTTTGCCTAATATCAGTTTTAAAATATGTAAGGTCACTTCCCGGAATGGTTACCTGAAACATAATATCGGTTGAGGCGCCATAAGTTGGAAACATGCCTCTGTTCAAGGTAATCCTTGACCAAACTGCTTGAGCTTTTAAAACATCAAATACTGTTCCTTCAGAAGCCAAAAAGTCAGCTATCTCGCGTGATGGCAACGACCCTGGGTCAATGTCTGTATTATCAAAGTTGAGATTTAATCCAATTCTCTGAGTGTCGCTTATGGGATAACCAAATTGAACCCCTCCTCCCATCGAATTAGTCAAATAATTAGCGACATTGTACTCACCATAATCTGTTACACGATAGTAAAGGCTGTAGCCCCTACTCACCCCGTCCATTGTGAAATAGGGATCAAAAAATGAGACATTGTATGCTTCCTGATAAACACTTTTATTAATTCCTAAATTAAATCTATTGCCTGTTCCAAGATAGTTATTATCTGATAGATTTAATCCTAGATTCATTCCAAAATCACTATAACCAATAGAACCACCTATGCTTGAGGTGCTTTCTTCTTCAACAGTAAATTCAATATCTACTTGATCTTCAGTGCCTGGAACTGGCATCGTCTCAACACTGACTTCCTTAAAAAAACCTAATCTCTCGAGCCTAACTTTGGAACCCTCTATCAAATTGTCAGATGCCCAGGCCCCCTCAAATTGACGCATCTCCCTTCTGAGTACCTCGTCATTTGTTAGGTAATTTCCTGAAAATAAGATTTTTCTTGCATACGTTCTATTGCCTGGTTGCACTAAAAAGAAAAGAGAGACAGTATTTTCATCTTGGCTAATTTCCGGATTTCCAGTCACTTCGGCAAAAGTATAACCCTCATTTCCAAGCAAATTTACAAAATACTCTTCTATCTGAGTAATTTGTGCCTGAGAATAAATTTGATCTTTTTGACTATCAATTACAGGTGTATACATCTGTTCGTTTAGCGGCATTTCACCAATCACTGTGACATCATCGATTGTGTATTGCTCGCCCTCGCTGATACTAAGGGTTATAAAGATATCTTTTTTATCTTTTGAGACTGATACTTGAGAAGATTCAAGGGAAAATTTTAAGTAGCCCCTATCAAGATAAAAGGATTCTAAATTCTCAATGTCACCTTTCAGCTTTTCTTTTGAGTATTTATTCTTATTAGATAGAAATGAATACCATTTTCCTTCTTTTAGCTCAAAGCCTGACATTAAGTCCTCATCTGAAAATAGTTCATTCCCAATAATATTAACTTTTTTAATTTTGGCGCTCTCGCCCTCATCAATAATAATTTTTAATTCGATAGTATTTCTTGGCTTATCAATAGTTTCAATTTCAACATCCGCTCCGTAACGTCCCTGGGATGCATACTGGCGAACCAATTCACTTTTCATGCCGTTTAGTGTCGAGCGTTTATAAACTTGACCTTCAGCGATGCCGGCGCCTTCAAGCCCTTTCAGTAAATCTTCTGATTTTAAAGCCTTGTTTCCTTCCAACTCGATTGAAGAAATAGATGGCCTTTCTAAAACACTTATGATTAATGCATTGCCATCTTTGCCAATTTGAATATCGTTAAATTGAGCGGTTGCAAATAAAGCTCTAGAGATCTCAGACACTTTCCCTTGATTCATTTTATCGCCAACACTAACTGGAATGGCCGTAAAAATACTGCCGATAGAAACTCTTTGTAACCCAACAATCCTGATATCAGTAATTAAGAATTCATCAAAAGCTGAGGCCGAGAATGAAATTATAGCAAGAAAGTATAGGGCTAGTTTTTTCATCTTAGGAGCTACAAAAATTTAGAAATATCATTAAAGACAGCAAAGATCATCAAAAACCCAACAGCAACCCAACCAGACATATAAAATAAGTTTTCCATTTTTTCTGGCATGGGCGATCCGCGAACAGCCTCAATCCCAAGCATCACCAATTGGCCACCATCCAAAACAGGAATTGGCAGAAGGTTTAATACCCCTAAACTGATACTTAACAAAGCCATTAGATAAAGAAATGGTAGCAATCCAGCGTTTGCTGTATCACCTGCCATCTTAACAATACCTATGGGACCGCTAAGGTTTTGTGTACCCAAATCTCGGGTAATCATCTTTCCAACAAAAGTTAAGGTTTTAACACTTAAGTTATAAGTTTCATAAGAGCCTTTTAAGAAAGAATCAAATAAAGACCTTTTTAATCCAGGCATAATGCCAATATATTTTTCTTCAGCGCCATCAGCATTGATTCTTATTCCAAGTGGGATTTTCAAAAATATAGTTTTCTCTCCGCGTTGAATCTTTACATCAATGTCTGGGCCTCGATAGTCTTTTAGGAATATTTGCAGATCCCCAAAAGAGTTAATGCTCTGACTATTTACAGCTAAAATGCGATCGTTAACCATCAAGCCAGCTTCTAACGCTTTAGAGTCCTTAGCAATCACACCAACCGTAGGTTGCAATTTCATTGACAAGTCAAAGCCCATAAAATTCTCAGGTGCATTTTGCTCATCAGCATTTGAAAGATAGTTTTCTACCGGAATTGAAACAGTGAACTGAGATTGACGAGCGCCTGTCTCAAACATAAATTCTATTACGCCACTAGTTCCTGATAAAGACAGTAGCTCCAGTCTAATATCTTGCAAACTAGAAACATCTCTTCCATTAATGGCAGTTAAAACATCTCCATCCTGCAAGGCAGAATTCTGAAGAAGGTATTGGGATGAAATTGCAGAAACCTCAGGAATGAATTGACGCTCAACAGAGTTTGAAAAAATGACAGAGAGAATCACTATTGCAAGGATAAAATTAGCCACTGGTCCAGCCAACATTACAAGTGCTCTTTGCCATTTCGGTTTGCTTTCAAAGGTATTAGTTTTTTGCTCTGGAGTTAATGATTCGATTAAGTCAAGCTCTTCGTCTGCAGCTTTTTCAGTATGGAAGGCTACATACCCACCCAATGGCAGAGCGGACAGAGCAAACTCCGTACCGTGTTTATCAATTTTTTTATAAATCACTGGCCCCATACCAATTGAAAATCTATATATATGGATTTTACACATTCGTCCTACAATAAAATGCCCAAATTCATGAATTGCAATGAGCACTCCCAATAAAACTATTGCTGATAATAGATACGTCATAATAATGAAAAATTTAGTGTAAGGATTTTATCACCTTCTCTGCTTGAATGCGTGCTTGTTTATCATAATCAAAAATATCTTCTAATGCTGTAATCTTAGAACATGGGAAGTTGTTAAAAGTTCTTTCAATCACGCTGTAAATATCAGAAAAATTAATCTTTTTGTTAATAAAGGCATCAACAGCTATCTCATTAGAAGCATTAAAAATAACTCCTAAATTACCTCTCTTATTGCAAACTTCACGAGCCATATCAAAAACTATCTCTCGACCATCTGGGATTTTTTCAAAGGTAAGATTTAATTTAGAAAAATTTAACTCTTCAAATTGAATCGGCAACCTTGATTCTAAGCCCAAGGCATTCGCAATAGGAACTTCCATATTTGGATTGCTCATTTGCGCAATCGTTGAACCATCAACAAATGTAACCATTGAATGGATGATGCTTTGTGGGTGAACAACAATATCAATATGAGATTCAGGAATATCAAACAGATAATGCGCCTCAATAAGCTCTAAACATTTATTCACTAAAGTGGCAGAATCAATGGTTATTTTTGAGCCCATATTCCATGTTGGATGATTTAAAGCATCCTCAAGAGTAACTTTCTGTAATTCTTCAAAAGGTTTTTCTCTAAATGGGCCGCCAGATGCAGTAATTAAGATTTTAGAGATCTCAGCAAGCTCTAATTGCCCAGACAGGCATTGGTGAATTGCATTATGCTCACTGTCTACAGGGATGATTTTAGATCCTTTGACCTGTGCAAGCGGCATCAAAATATCTCCGGCAGCAACAATGCTCTCCTTATTCGCAACCAAGATAGTCTTACCAGCATTAATAGCGAAGTAACTTGCTTCCAATCCTGCAAATCCAGAAATCGCAGAAATTACAATATCTGTATCAGTATCCTCTATAAGGCCTTGAAGCCCATCCGCATCTGAAAGAATCTTTGCTTTTGAGCTAAATAACGAATGCCTATTATCTAAATTTGATTCTGCTATATAAATATATTCAGGGTGAAACTCATCATAGATCTGTTGTGCCTTATCTAGATTTCCATTAAGGGCAATAGCCATTAATTGAAACTGATCTTTGTTTTGCCTAATAACATTTAAACAGCTATCGCCAATGCTGCCGGTTGCGCCCAACAATACTATTTTTTTCATATCGCAAGGATGCTAAATGAAACGAAGATCGGTACAACTGCTATATGAGAATCTAAGCGATCCCATATACCCCCATGACCTGGAATCAATGAGCCACTATCTTTGACGTTCTGCTCTCTTTTAAGTTGGCTTTCAAAATAATCCCCCGAAAATGTGAAGGGGATGCTAAGCATAGATATGACCAATAATTCTAAAGATATGAGATCAATTGAGTACATAGATATCATAAAAATTAACACAGCAAATAGGCCGCCTAAAAAACCCTCAAGCGTTTTGTTTGGACTAATTTCTGGAAATAAAGGAGTTTTGCCAATGCTACTACCAACTAAATATGCTGCAACATCAACTAATGCGGTATTAAAAAGTACAAGAAATAAAACAAAAAATTTATTCATACCAGGAAATTCTAGGAAGAGCATTAAATAAATTAAACTAAATAAAAAACTGAGCATCAAAAAGATCCCTAGGTAATTATTTTTAAAACTAATGCTATTAATCAAAGAGCTTTTTTTTGAAATAAGTAAAGCAGAGTACCCAAACCACAAAAAAGTTGCTGTAAAAAGATATAGAGCGATAAACTTCTCAAGAAAATAAAATGAGAGTGCTACAGGGGCTACGAAAAAAATAATTTGCTTTAAATTAATCTTGGTTTCAGAAAGAGAAAGCCACTCTTTAGTGAGAAGAAGCCCTACGATAAAAGTTAAAATAAAAATAATTAAATTATTTTGTAGATATAAAATTCCAAAAATTATGCTGGCTAATAACAAGGCAGAAGGCAGTCTTTGTAAGATGTTGTTATAAAGTTCTTTTGCCAAAACGCCTCTCCGTTTTTAAAAATTCTTTCAGACACATTTCAAATTCTTCTTCGCTAAAATCAGGCCATAGAGTATCTATAAATTGAATTTCAGTATACGCCAAATGATAGAGAAGGAAGTTGCTGATACGATGATCACCTCCAGTACGAATTAGAAGATCTAATTCCTCTATTGGCGCTTTGAGATATTGAAAAATGGTTTCATTTGAAATATTCTCTGCAGAAAGTTCACCCTCTTCAATATCAATTAACATAGATTTAGTTGCCTGAAGGATATCTGCCCTTCCGCCATAACCAAGAGCAATATTTAATTTTAAACTAGGCGCTTTAAATGCTGTGCTTTCCTCCGCTTTATTTATGGCTTGCTCTACTTGTGAACCAAAAGAAGCATAGTCGCCAAAAAAATTTAATCTAACCTCTTGCTGAATTAATTCAGGAAGTTGAGATTTTATAGCGCTAATAATAAGTTTTGTAATTCCTAAAATCTCTTTCTTTGGTCGGGACCAGTTTTCAGTGCTAAATGCATACAAACTTAAGGACTCAAGCTTTGCTTTGGCAGCAGATTCAACAATTTTTCTAACAACCTCAACGCCTCTTTCATGCCCTGAAGTAACATTCAATGTGTTTTTTTTTGCCCACCTGCCGTTGCCATCCATAATAATGGCAGCATTAACTCCTGAAAAATTGAGTGTTGAATTATTTTTTTTTGCCATGCTGGCTATACTTTAGCGGCTAGATTTCTATTAAATCTTCTTCTTTTTTCTTAAGCTCACTATCAACAAGACTGATAAAATGATCTGTTTCCTTTTGAACTAAATCTTCTATACGCTTGAGATCATCCTCAGAAAATTCTCCCGCTTTCTGTTGGTCTTTTGCTGAATTATTAGCATCCCTGCGAGTATTTCTAATAGAAATTCTTGAATTCTCAGCTTCTGCTCTTGCTTGTTTTATGTATTCTTGGCGCGTTTCTTCAGTAAGAACTGGCATGGTTACTCTGATTAAATCGCCGCTTGTACTTGGATTTATGCCTAAATCAGATTTCATGATTGCTTTTTCAATCTCGCCAATCAGCGACTTATCCCATGGAGAGATCGCAAGAGTTCTGCCCTCTTCTACAGAAATATTTGCAGCTTGATTAATAGGAGTAGGGTTTCCGTAATAATCAATCTTAACAGCATCTAAAATATTAGGATTAGCACGACCAGTTCTGATTTTATTAAATTCATGTGCCAGTGACTCAAGAGCCTTTTGCATCTTTGGTTTTATTTGTTCAATGATTTCATTCATAACTAAGATATTAATGTTCCAATTTCTTCACCGCAAGCAATTCTTTTAAGTGCATCAGGATGATTTAGATTAAATACTTTAAGCGGCAAGCTGTGATCCCTTGCCAAAGTTAGAGCGGTTGCATCCATAACCTTGAGGTTTTTTTGTATTGCCTCATTAAATGAAAGGGTTGAGTAAAAAGTTGCGTCAGGGTTTTTCTCTGGGTCGGCGGAATAAACCCCATCAACTCTTGTAGCTTTAAGCATAATATCTGATTGAGTTTCAATAGCCCTTAAGCATCCAGCGCTGTCAGTTGTAAAAAATGGATTGCCGGTTCCGGCAGTAAAAATCACTACAAAGCCTTTCGCTAAAAGCTGAATAGCTAAACGACGATCATAGTGCTCCACTACGCCCGACATAGAAATTGCAGACATAACTCTTGTTTTAACACCTGCCCTTTCAAGTGCATCTCTTAAAGCAATTCCATTCATCACAGTTGCCAGCATGCCCATATGATCGCCTGCAACTCTGTCCATTCCTGCAGTGCTTAGCTTTTCACCTCGAAAAAGATTGCCGCCACCTATAACAATTCCAATCTCAGTACCAAGGGCCCTGCAATCCTTAACAGACTGTGCCATTTGATCTAGAATTTTTGGGTCAATGCCGTGCTCGTCATCTCCAGCAACAGCTTCTCCACTAAATTTAACGAGAAGGCGCTTGTAGGAGAGATCTGTCATTGTTGAAGTTGTTCGGCTACCTCGGCTGCAAAATCTTTAACTTCCACTTCAATACCCTCGCCCACTTTGAAGCGGACAAACTCAACAATTGAAGTATTATTTTCTTTTAACAACTCATCTATTGATTGATCTGGGTTTTTTACAAACCCTTGAGAAACCAGAGTCACCTCAGATAAAAATCTTTTTACTTTGCCTTCTACCATTTTCTCCATAATAGCAGCATCCTTACCTGACTCTTCAGCTTGCGCCAAGAAGATTGCTCTTTCGCGTTGAAGTAATTCAGGATCAATATCATCAGATTTCAAACAACTGGGATTAGTTGCAGAAACATGCATCGCAAGGTCCTTAGCTAGGTCTTGATTATCTGAATCAATGGAAACTAGAGCAGCCAATCTTCCATCTGAATGTATATAAGCACCTATAGTTCCGCCAGATGGCTTTTCTATATTTTTAAGTCTTCTTAGTTGAATATTTTCACCTATTGATTGAATCAGTGATTGTCTTTTTTCTTCAAAAGCTTCGCCTAACTCCTCAATAGATTGAGCATTATTGTTTGCCAAGTATTCTGCAACACTATTTGTAAAATCTTTGAACTGTTCATCTTTAGCGGCAAAGTCTGTTTCTGAGTTAATCTCTACAAGGCTCGTATGGTCAGCATGCGATGCAGCTTTTACCTCCCCATCAGCAGCTACTCTAGATGCTTTTTTTTCAGCTTTCAGGGAACTATTAGCTCTCAAGAGATCAAGCGCTTTTTCTAAATCGCCATCAGTTTCAACTAAAGCTTTTTTGCATTCCATCATGCCAACACCTGACATTTCTCTTAATTCTTTAACTTGACTGGCTGAGATACTCATTTGTCTTCCGTTGAATCTTCAACTACATCCTCTGATGGTTCTGAATCTTGAGAAGCATTTTCTGAAATCTCAGTTTCAGTTTCAGTTTCAGTTTCAGTTTCAGTTTCAGTTTCAGTTTCAGTTTCATCTGAAGTTTCGACATGTGCTTCAGCTTCTTCAACCACCTCTTCTTGAGCAGGCTCGTCCTCTGGCTCACTTAGCTCAGCTTCTTCAACAAGGTTTAATGCTTTCCCTGAGGTAACTGCTGCTTTTTTAACCTTAACTGCTGGAGCATCATCATCAGACTGAATGTTAAGCGCGCCACCTTGAGACGTTGCTATGCCGCGGGCACAAGCATCACTAATTATTTTTGTAATTAATCTAATGGAACGAATGGCATCATCGTTACCTGGAATAATATGATCAATGCCTTCTGGATTAGAATTCGTGTCAACCAATGCAATAATTGGGATGCCCATTTTTTTTGCTTCTGTTACAGCTATTTTTTCATAAGCAACATCAACCACAAACAAAGCATCTGGAAGACCTTTCATGTCTTTAATTCCGCCAACACTAGCATCTAATTTCTCATATTCTTTAGTGATATCAACTGCTTCTTTTTTTGATAGTTTGTTGATTCTGCCGGAAGACTGAAGCTCCTCAATATCAAGAAGACGTCTGATTGAGCCACGAATAGTTTTCCAATTGGTCAGAGTTCCACCCAACCATCTCTTGTCAATATATGGTAGGCCAATTGCAGATGCTGATTCCTTAATAGTTTTAGAAGCAGATCTCTTGGTACCAACAAAAAGAATTCTATTGCCTTTTGAGCAGATTTCTTCTGCTTTTGATGCCGCTGCATTTAGACACTCTTGAGTCATTTCAAGATCAATAATGCTTATTTTTTTTCTAGTATCAAAGATAAATGATTCCATTTTAGGATTCCAAAATCTTTGTTGATGACCGAAATGGACGCCTGCATTTAACAGGTCTTTAATTGAAACAATGCTCACAATTTCCTCCGGGGTTGATACTCCAGCGCTTCATAAAGTTGACTCTATTAAAAAGAGCACCCCAACTATAATCTGCTTAGCGCTTTCGGGATTTAAAGTTTGTGTATTCTATAGAAAAGTGGCTCTAGATTAAAGCTTTTTGTTTAAGAAGTCAGCAAAAGTGTAGATGCCTGGTAGTTGTCGACTAATCCATTTTGATGCCTGAATAGCGCCTGAAGCAAAAACCTCCCTTGAATTTGCAATGTGCTGAAAAGTAATTACTTCTTCATTATTTTGAAATTCAACTCTATGAATGCCAAAAATATCTCCAATTCTTTGAGAATTTACTGTTATTGGATGTTGAATTTTAGTTTCAGGGAATTGTTCTAAAAAATTTAAAATTTCTAAAGCTGTTCCTGATGGAGAATCTTTTTTATTTGTGTGATGGATGTCTAAAATTTTACATTTAAATGCAGAAGAGGATTTTATTAAAAATTCATCTATGGAATTTTTTAAATTTGCCATGCCCAATGACATATTTGAAGCGGTCATTATTGGTATACTTTTTTTTGCAGCATTTAAAAGATTGAGATGCTCATCATTAAAGCCAGTAGTTCCTGAGATTAGAGGCAATTTACTTTCAATACAGACCTCTAACAGTGATTGAAGAATATCAGGGGAGGAGAAATCGATCACAGCAGAAGCGGCGTCAAAAGCATCTAGATTTTTAAAATTGTGCACAGTGATATCAATCTCATTCTCACAATAATCTCTTATAGCAAGGCCCATACTCCCATTAAATCCATTAATTAAAATATGCAATTGTCTATTTTTTATGAAATTCTTCAGAAGCTTGTTTAAAAGATTTCTTGATTGGGTGATGCTCATCAGCTTCAATTGATTGTGCAAATTCTTGGAACATTTTTATTTGTGATTTTGATAAATTGACAGGGGTTTCAACAACAACTCTGCACATTAAATCTCCTCTTCTGGAGTCTCTGACTGAAGATGCTCCTTTTCCTTTAATTCTAAAAATTTTGCCAGTTTGTGTATATGAAGGTATTTTTAAAGCGATTTTTGATTCAAGCCCAGGAACATTTATTGTTCCGCCTAAAATAGCTATCTCAAATGGAATGGGGGCTTCAAAATAAAGATCCATTCCATCTCTTTCAAAAAGATTATTATTAGCCACTTGAATTGCAACATATAAATCACCTTTGTGCCCACCTCTTGCTGCGCTTCCTTCGCCTGAAAGCCTTACTTTATCTCCATTATCTACTCCCGAAGGAATATTTACAGATAAGGATTTTGTTTCCTGATTCACTCCAGCTCCTCTGCACGTTTTGCAATGGTCTTGAATAATTCTGCCCTCACCTCTACAAGCATTACAGGGCTGCTGCACTGAAAAAAAGCCTTGCTGCATGCGAACTTGGCCAACACCATTGCATTGATTACAAGTTACTGGAGAAGATCCGGGCTTGGCACCAGACCCAGAACAATCTTCACAAGATTTATCAACTGGAATTTTGATAGTTTTCTTAATCCCTAGAATGGCTTCTTTAAGGGATAATTCAAGATTATATTGAAGGTCTTGCCCTCTAGCTGACCTTGATGAAGAGCCACGACCGCCAAATACATCTCCGAATATATCTCCGAATATATCTCCAAAGTTAAAGTCTTGGAAGCCAGCGCCAGAGCCACCGCCCATGCCTTGAACTCCTGCATGGCCAAATTGATCATAAGCTGATTTTTTTTCTGCATCAGAAAGTATTTCGTAGGCCTCAGCAGCTTCTTTAAATTTTTCGTCAGCAGCAGGATCATCTGGATTTCTATCCGGGTGATATTTCATTGCGAGCTTTTTAAATGCTTTCTTTAACTCGGTATTCGAAGCACTTCGAGAGACTCCTAAGACTTCATAATAGTCTCTCTGTGACATTGGTTACTTGTCTTCTTCTTTAACTTCTTCAAATTCAGCATCCACAGTATTCTCATCACTGGAACTCTCCTCTGTAGGCTCAGCTGGCTGACCTTCGTCTGCTTGAGGGTATAGTTTTTGAGTTAATGGAGTCAAGACTTCATTCAACCCTTTTGTTGCTTCTTCAATGGCTTCTAAACTGTCTTGCTTAATTGCCTCTTCAAGCTTAACTGTCTCCGCTTCAACAGATTGCTTTTCTTCATCTGTAATTTTATCTTCAGCCTCTGACATAGATTTTCTAGTGGCATGGACAAGCATATCTGCGTTATTTTTAGCCTGAACTAGGCTTTCAAATTTTTTATCATCTTCGGCATTTGCTTCAGCATCCTTCACCATTTTTTCAATATCATCGTCAGATAATCCGCTTGATGCTTTAATAACAATGGACTGTTCCTTGCCAGTATTCTTATCTTTGGCTGCAACATTAAGAATGCCATTAGCGTCCAAATCAAAAGAAACCTCAATCTGAGGAGTGCCTCTTGCAGCTGGAGGAATATCAGCCAAATTAAATTGACCTAAAGATTTGTTTTGAGCAGCCTGTTTTCTCTCACCTTGAATGACGTGAACTGTTACAGCTGATTGATTATCTTCGGCAGTAGAAAAGACTTGAGATTTTTGCGTTGGAATTGTTGTATTTTTTTCAATGAGTGGGGTTGCAATACCTCCCAAAGTTTCAATTCCAAGAGTTAAAGGTGTTACATCAAGTAACAGAACATCTTTTGTATCACCAGAAAGGACTGATCCTTGGATCGCTGCACCAACGGCTACAGCCTCGTCAGGGTTTAAATCTTTTCTTGGCTCTTTGCCAAAAAATTCTTTCACTTTTTGCTGGACCATTGGCATCCTTGTCTGCCCACCAACCAATAGAATTTCATCAATATCGCCAATAGCTAACTTTGCATCTTCCAAAGCTAACTTAAGAGGAGCAAGACTGCGATCTACCAAATCTTCTACCAAGGATTCTAATTTTGCTCTAGTGATTTTGTGAACAAAATGCTTAGGACCCGAACTGTCTGCAGTAATGTAAGGGAGGTTAATTTCAGTTTGATCCGAGGAAGAGAGTTCAATTTTTGCTTTTTCTGCAGCTTCTTTTAATCTCTGTAGCGCCATAGGGTCACTTTTCAAATCGAAGCCTGATTCTTGCTTAAATTCATCAACAAAGTAATCGATTAGTTTTAGGTCAAAGTCTTCTCCACCCAAGAAAGTATCGCCATTGGTTGATAGCACTTCGAATTGATGCTCTCCATCTACCTCTGAGATCTCAATAATGGAAATATCAAAAGTACCTCCGCCAAGATCATAAACTGCAATAACCGAGTCACCCTTATGCTTATCAAGGCCATATGCAAGAGCTGCTGCTGTGGGCTCATTAATTATTCGTTTGACTTCAAGACCTGCAATCTTTCCTGCATCCTTTGTAGCCTGTCTCTGAGAGTCATTAAAGTATGCTGGAACTGTGATAACAGCTTCACTAACTTCATGACCTAGATATTCCTCAGCTGTTTTCTTAAGTTTTTTTAAGACTTCTGCTGAAATTTGAGGTGGAGCTAGTTTTTTATCATCAACCTTAACCCAGGCATCTCCATTATCTGCTTCAATGATTTCATATGGCACCATGTCCATATCTTTTTTCACAACATCATCACCAAATCTTCTTCCTATTAACCTTTTGATTGCATATAAGGTTTTTTCTGGGTTTGTAACAGCCTGCCTTTTAGCAGGTGCTCCCACCAACACTTCATTATCATCAGCGTACCCAATAACTGAAGGGGTCGTCCTTCCCCCCTCGGCATTTTCAATTACTTTTGGCTGTTGTCCTTCGACAACTGCCAAGCAACTATTTGTTGTTCCTAAATCAATTCCTATAATTTTTGACATAATTTTTCCTAATTTTTAATAACTGAAACTCTTGCAGGCCTTACGACACGCTCATGAAGTTCCCAACCTCTTTGAAATATATTTTCAATTTCATTATTTTCTTTATCTGGATCCTTCGAGGTCATCACTGCCTCATGTTTAATTGGATCAAATTGTTCATTAGTTGGATAGATGGGTCTAATACCAAATTTATCAAGGGCAGATTCGAAAGACTTTAACGTAAGCTCTACGCCTTCTCTATCTTCCTGAGCAGAATCTTCAGAAAAATTATTCATTGCATGCTCAAGATTATCAACCACTGGCAGAAGCTCATTTAACAACCTCTCAACCCCATATTTGTGCGCTTTTTCAACATCAACAATGTTTCTTTTAAATGCGTTATCAAGCTCTGCTCTAGATCTAAGCAATGCTTCTTCAAGGGTTTTAACCTTTTCTTCAGGATCCTCTAGGTTTTCTTCTTCGCTGACTGAAGTATCTTCGGCTTCATCAGCTAACAGCTCCTCCCGCTCAGAAGATTCTTCATCAACAGATTCGATGTCTATTTTAGGCTGATTTTTTGTTTTTTGTTTTTTTGCCATCTTTCCCCTCAATACAAGATTATATTGGGATGACTCTTATTGAGTTCAAGGGCTAAAAGATAATTTATTTTTTGGGCTTAACGTACAAAACCATGCTGTGGTCAACAATCTCATAGCCCATTTCTTTGGCGATGGCTTCCTGGCGCTTTTCTATAAGCTCATCATGAAATTCAATGACCTTGCCAGTTTCGAGGCAAACCATATGGTCGTGATGATCATCAGGGGTTATTTCATAAACGGCATGCCCTTCTTCAAAATTATGCCGCATTACAATTCCAGCTGATTCAAATTGAGTAAGAACTCGATAAACAGTTGCTAAACCTACATCTTCACCAGAAGTAATTAACTGTTTATATATATCCTCAGCACTTAAATGACGATTGGAACTGGACTCTAAAGCCTCCAAAATTCTTATTCGTGGGAGGGTTGCCTTTAAACCAGCTTTTTTTAATTCAGTATTTTCTTTACTCATGAACTTTTCGATGTATCCTCTTTCAAAGTATAATCAAATCATCTCATGAAGCAATTAACTAAAGCCTTTTTAATCATTATTTTATCTCTTAGCGGGGCTTCAGGCTGTTCTGCACTGTCGCCATTTAAAGTTGCAGTTTTACAAGGCAATATTATTGAAGATAAAGATGTTGAGCAGCTGGTGAAAGGTCTTACCAAAGATCAAGTCCAGTATCTGCTAGGCACCCCTTTGCTAAATAGCCCAATTCATCCAATGAGATGGGATTACTTCTACTCGGTTAAAGTTGGAGATATTGTTGTAGGTGAAAAAAAGTTAACTCTTAAATTTGATTCTAGCGAAAAACTAGAAAGCTGGATTTTAGAAGAAGAAAGTATGGGCAATAGCTAAGATTCTTTTTTTTGGTTGGCTTTATTTTTTCTTCTCTCCTTTGGGTCTTGGTGCAGCAATCTATAAACCTCTAACCTTTCCCCTTCTGACATCCTATAGTTAACAGGTAGAGCTTTATATTTTCCATCGAGCTCCTCACCATTAACTCCAATTTTTAAAAAGTCATCATCAGCATTGAGAAGTTTGTGAACTTGATTTAACTCCAAGACTTCTTGAGCAGTAATACTTTCTGATACATCAAGCTCTAAAAAAATTGAGTTGCTTTGCCTTTGAGCAGAAAAATAAATTTTCATCTCTTTAACTGATCTTCAAATGCAGCAATAAACTTTAGACCCAGTTGGTCAATCAAACTCTGTTGTGCAAAAATTTTAAGGAAGAATGGAAGGCTGAATGTGGCCTCAAAATTAACTTTTGTGTCTTGTGAGTTAATTGGCTCGAGTTTCCATGAGGCATTAAAATTTATAAATGGTCCTTCTGATTGAATGATATTGACCACTAAATCTTCTGTTCTGTTAAGAGATTTGAATTCATAAGTTTTATTAAGAATGGAAAAAACGAGCCTACCTGAAGCCGATCCGTCTTCTTGGCATGGCAATTCTGAGGACTCCAAGCACCCTGGAAGAAAATCTTGGTATGCTTCAAAATTATTAATTAAAAAAAGTATTTTTTTTGAATCGGCATTAAATATTTTGGATCTTTTAAAAGTCCGAGACATTCTTAGCTAATAAGTTGATAAACAAAAACTGAAGCAACCAATACCGGAGAAATGAATCTAATAAAAAATCTCCAAAGTTTAAAAATACTAAGCTGCATCCCAGAAAATTCGTTAAGTGCGAGGTTTGGTTTTAAAAACCACCCTGCAAAAATTGCTACCATCATTCCTCCAATAGGCATTAGGAATTGATTAGCTAAATAGTCCATGGAATCTAAGAAATTAAGATTTCCTATAAAAGACACATCAGACCATTCGTTAAAGCTGAGCACACTGCCAATGCCAATAACCCATGCCAATAACCCTAAAATTAGTGCCGCTGAGAAACGTGAAACAATTTTCTCTTCCTCAAAATATGCAACGCTAGGCTCTAATAGAGAAATAGCACTACTTAATGCAGCAATTGAAAGCAATGCAAAGAAAGCGGGTCCAACAATATTCCCTAAAGGCATATCGACAAACGCTGATAGCAAGCTAACAAAAACTAGCCCTGGCCCTGCGCCAGGCTCTAAACCGTAAGCAAAAATTATTGGGAAAATAGCCAGTCCAGCCAATAAAGCAATTAATGTGTCTAGACCGGCGACCGTCAGTGATGTTTTAAAAATATTTTCTTCTTGAGGCATATATGAGCCGTAACACATAATAGAACCCATGCCTAAACTCAAGCTAAAGAATGCTTGGCCCATAGCTCTTAAAAAGGTTGTAGCATCAACTTGAGAAAAATCTGGAGCAAATAAAAAACTTAAGCCTCTTGCAAAATCACCATTGATCATCGCATTGATTACCATCACCATCATTAAAATAAATAACATGGGCATTAATAAACGCACCATTCTTTCAATTCCGCCAATCACGCCTGCAGAAATAATAAAAATATTGAGGCCAATAAAAATTGTGTGCCAAAACATCAGTCTTGGAGCAGAAGATGTAACTAAATTAAATTGATCGAGAGAGGAAATTCCCGGAGTCGGAGAAGCAGAAATAATAATATAGTTCAAGCATATTCCTGCTATTACACTGTAAAACGAAAGGATCAAAATCCCTGAAACCAGACCGCCCCAACCTACAGCTTGCCACTTAGAGGTTTGTCCAGAATCTATAGCTGCTGTTTTCATTGCATTGACTGGACTCTTTCTAGCCCGCCTGCCAATCATAATTTCAGCCATCATAATTGGTAGGCCAACAGCCAAGATACATAATAAGTATATTAAAACAAAGGCTCCTCCCCCTTCGGTTCCTGCTTTGTAAGGAAAGCCCCAAATATTCCCTAAACCAACTGCAGAGCCTGCAGCAGCCAATACAAAAGTCCACTTGCCTACCCAGGACACAGTATTATTTATTTTTGTTGAAGTGTTAGTGCTCATAAAGAATTTAGGTGTAAGGGTTAAATATAAATGCCAATGAAGTTATGCAGCATATTGTAACCAAGTTTGTAATTAAATTTCTTGCATTTGCATATTTAATATTTACTTGAAAATATTCACTATTTTCTTTCTCATACTTCAAAAAAAGTTGAAGGGAGGCTGCAAGAAAAATAAGGCTCATGGAGAGATGTGAAACTGATAATAGTGCTACTCCTAAGGCTAATAACGAAAATCCAATTGCATTCCAAAGATTTTTATTTTTAGGAGGCTTGCTCTCCCATCCCCAAACACTTCCACCTAAAAATGCCAAAACAATACTCCCATATACTGCCATTGCTTGAATTGATTGTAAGGCTGGTGTTGGGCTTAAGATCCAAGGAATCAGAGCAAGAAAAACAAATAAGCTTAATCCCCAATACATTAAAGTTACTTTTGTTTCTTGCATAAATTGCCTCAAAATTTGCAAATAGTTAGAACAGATTCATAATTATGAAACTCATTATGAATGCTAAAAATAATAATATCATCGTCAAGAATAAAAATGCCTCAAGAAACTATCACTTGACGGACAAATATCAAGCCGGTTTAGTGCTGGAGGGTTGGGAAGTTAAAGGTTTGCGCAATGGTAAAGTTGATGTCAAAGATTCTTATGTGACTTTAAAAAATAATGAAGCATGGGTGATTGGGCTAAAAATTGATCCTCCTGCATCACTTAAAAATGAGAGCATAGATCCAACTAGATCCAGAAAGCTTCTGCTTAACAAAAGAGAAATAAATAGCATACTTGAAGCCATTAGCCAGCAAGGACTTACGTGTGTTCTAACATCAATGTACTGGAAAGAAAATAAGATTAAATGCGATATTGCGATAGGCAAGGGTAAAAAAACCTTTGATCAAAGAGAAGATGTTAAGCAAAGGGACTGGAACAGAGAAAAGCAGAGAATTTTGAAAAATTCAAATCGTTAGTCATTTTCATATATAATCTTTCACCCCATGGGGGCGAATTGGGTTCGACGTTTTTATTGGATTCCAAAGCGCATGCCAAGATTGTGGTAACTCTTGTAAAACATACTACAAAAAAATTAGTTGCAGAAAACGACAACTACGCTTTAGCCGCTTAGGCTAACCAATGCAAGAATTGTCTATGGTTTGAAGCATTGGCAAAATACATAGTCTAGCTTTGCTGTGGTGTCTAAACGCAGTAAAGTAAAATCTAACTAGACTAGTCTCTAGTACCCTGCTCTTCGGGTCATTAAGGCGAAACACAAAGAGTGAGCTAAGCATGTAGAAGTCAGGTTGAAGAACTAACGGACGCGGGTTCAATTCCCGCCGCCTCCACCATTTATTTTTATTGAAGCGTGATATCGAAGTGCTCTAGCATTTTTGTATACAACATAGATCTGTTTTCAGGTTTTCTAAACCCGTGACCTTCTTTTGGTACAATAATTAACTCATGTTCTTTTCCAGCTTTTTCCAAAGCATCAGCCAACGCATAAGCATGTTCAATTGGAGCTCTTTGATCTTCTTCTCCAGAAACAATAATAATGGGAGCCTCTAGTTTATCTGCCTGCAATACCGGTGACATGGCTTTAATTTTTTCTGGATCTTGACCAAGAGTTTTATCAAGATACTTACCGCCCCATTTAATGCCCTTGATATCACCCTCGTTGTAGAGCATCTCTAAATCAAAAACTCCAATATAAGCAACGGAAGATTTATAGAGATCCGGTCTAAGCATAGGAGCCATAGCTGCCGAGTAACCTCCGAAACTTCCTCCATAAATACCAATTTTTTCTTTATCGGCTACACCTTGAGCAATTGCCCATTCAGTTGCTTCTATAATGTCTTGCTGAGTATCTCCTCCCCATTCTCCAAAGCCCAATTTAGTAAATTCTTTTCCATAGCCAGTGGAGCCTCTAAAATTTACTTTTAGGACTGAGTAGCCTGCTTGGGACAAGATATGAGTGTCTGGATCAAAACCCCATGAATCCCTTGCATGAGGGCCACCATGAGGCACAACTATCATAGGTGCAGCTTGCCCTTCCTGCTGATTTTTTGCGCGAGTATAGTATCCATGGATGACGACTCCGTCTGAATTTTTAAAATTAAATGGAATTTCCTCTTCTAGGCCGGCATCATCTATCTCAGGCCACATAGTCAGCAAATATTTCATTTGCCCTTTTCCCATATCGTAAAGGTAGTATTTTGGTGATGAGACAGAGTCAGAGATTGTTAAAATTGCTTTATCACGCGCCTTAGTTAGTGCAACTATGCCAACCTCTTTCGTATCAAAAATATCAACATTGCCGTTAAATGCATTCACTGCTTGCAAAATTGAGTTTTGCAACGGGCTATCAATATCAAACCAAAACGCTTGAGAATATCCTGGATTGATTGTGGCTCCCAGAACTACATCATCAATAATTTGAGGGTATGCATCAAATTTTGGATGATGAAAAACAACTTCCGTCGCACCAGTAGATGTATCAATTTTCTTGAGCTGATAGGTAGAAGTTTCAGTGCTATCTAAAATATGAATTGTTGAATCATCTTTCGAAATATTAACTGGATAAATTTCTCCTTCGCCAAATGGGGTTTTACTTAAGACTTCCCAATCATCTTTCTTGGAGGCACGATACATTGTGACTGTATTGTTATCTTCATCGCTACCAACCGCAAATCTAGGAATGCCCTTACTATCAGTCCTAACCTGACCACCTGCAAGAGGAGATTTTCCCATCTTTCTTTGCTGGCCATTATAAACATTTAACTTAACCGAGGTTGTAAAGCTTCCAGTATTTGATTTGCTCCATTCGTTTACAGATAAAACTACATGTTTGTTGTCATCCTCTAAGCTATTTTCTATGTAACCACTAGAAAATTTATCTACGACTTTACCCTTTGTTTTTTGAGAGCCAGCTCTGCTCCTTCTTCCAAAAATATACGCAGGCTTTGTAGAGTCAAAGTTAATACTAAAATATTCACCACCAGAACCTCGACCCCATTTTTTATCGTAGTAACCAATTCTAATAATAAGGCGCTCATTATTAGCCCATGAATATCCTGATATTTCTTCATCATTACTCAATGTAATTGTATTAATTAAGCTTAGATCCTCAGCATCAAAAATAGTTAAGCCTCTTTTATCATCAGGCATCTTAGTAATAACGCTTATCATTTTTCCATCCGGCGATATGTCTACTCCAGTATATGAAGGAAGAGAACTAAATCGCTCAATAAATTCTTCGGTGACGCCAATCTCTGCAAGTGAGTTAAAGCTGATTAAAAGGCCTAGGGAAATAAATATATTTTTCATTTGTAAAGTTTACTTTACATGTATTTTTTGTACAACTAAAAAACATATAAACAATATATTTAATTAATAGAGTGGACAGATGAAATGAACATCATTAAACTAGCGCATCTAATATTTAAAGATATGGCAAATAGTAAACAATCAATAAAAAGGGCTCGTCAGAATGCTGATAGGTATAAACTCAAGCATTCTCAGAGATCTCAGGCTCGAACAGCTGTCAAGGCTGTGAGAAATGCTATTGCAGAAAATAACAAAGAATCTGCAACCGAGCTTCTGAAAACTGCTGAAAAAGTTTTGGATTCTACTGCGGCAAAAAAAGTTATTCACAAAAATGCTGCTGCAAGAACGAAAAGCCGTCTTGTTAAAGCCGTTAAAGCAATCAGTTAATCCTCCTCGCCTCCAGTCATCTCCTTTGCAATCATGCCAAGTAATTGGTTTGTATTATCGCCAGTAAATCCAGAGATTATCGCTATGCCTTTGGGCTGGAGCGCTAATAATTGTAAGGTTTTATCTAGTTTAGCTTTAAAATCTGCAATTAAATCCTCGCTGAGGGTGTCTTTTTTATTTACAGCAATCCATATGCTTTTATCTAACAGGCTTGGATCATAGGTTTTTAACTCATTCAGTAAAACAGTTAACTGCTCCTCAATGGAACTCTCAGTATTTTGCGGATCTAACAGGATTAATAAATGGCCAGTTCTTGAAATATGCTTAAGAAAATCTAAACCTAAACCAATGCCTTCTGAGGCGCCCTCTATCAAACCCGGTATATCGGCAATGATGAAAGAAGTATCATAAATTTGAACCGTTCCAAGGTTAGGTCGTAACGTAGTGAATGGATAATCTCCTATCTTAGGCCTGGCAGCTGATACGCTATTTAAAAAGGTAGATTTACCAGCATTAGGAAAGCCAACGAGACCAACATCTGCAAGAGAACGAAGTTCTAAGCGAATAGAAAATTCATCTCCAGGCCAACCTGGTGTATGCCTTCTGGGAGCTTGATTGGTGCTAGATTTAAAACGGAAATTTCCAGCTCCGCCCTCGCCACCTTTTGCAACCAAGTAATCTACTTCTTCTTCACAGCAGTCATAAACCACTTTGTCTGATAAAGCATCAAATATAATAGTTCCCTTTGGAACTAAGACAATTAGATCGTCTGCATCTTGGCCAGTTTTTTTGTTCCCAGCACCACTGTGACCATTTTTTGCAATTAAGTATTTCTGATTTCTAAAATGAACTAGAGTATTAAGATTTTGATCTACTCTAAAAATAATATCTCCACCTTTACCCCCATCGCCTCCATCAGGGCCACCGCGTGGAATAAATTTCTCTCTCCTAAAGCTTGTGGAACCGGCGCCACCGTTCCCAGCTCTTGCTTCTAGCAGAGCTTCGTCGATGAAATTCATGGATTACTGAGGAATGACGTTAACTGTCTTCTTTTGTTTGATACCTTTATAGGTAAACTGAACGTGGCCACCGGAAGTAGCAAATAGTGTGTGATCTTTTCCCATCCCGACATTTGATCCAGGATGAGTGTTTGTTCCACGCTGGCGGATAATAATTTCACCAGGTTTCACAAGCTCTCCACCGAATCTCTTCACCCCTAATCTTTTGGAATTGGAATCGCGACCGTTCTTACTGGAACCACCTGCTTTTTTATGTGCCATTACTATTTACCTACGTTAATTTCTTTGATTTTAATTTGAGTATATCTTTGTCTGTGGCCAATTTTTCTCATGCTATGCTTTCTTCTTCTAAATCTAAGTATAGAGACCTTTTCTCCTTTCACTTCCTCGACAATCTCAGCAATAACTTTGGCATTTTCAATGTATGGCTGCCCAACTTGAACATCCTCTCCATCTACATAAAGCATTACAGTTTCAAACGCATGTTCGACGCCTGACTCTTCGTGCATAAGATCGATTTCTAGGGTTTGACCTAGCTCGACTTTGTGTTGTTTTCCACCTGCTTCTATTACTGCGTACATAGTTCCCTCTAAAGGTGGCAAAATATACGCTTTATGAAGAAAATTATCAATACTTATCTCAAGGAAATTATCAATAATTATGTATAATTTCAGCCTTCAGATTATTTAAAATGTATAAGATTAACCATACCACTACAAATGAACTTTCTCGGGTGCAAGAGAAAATTACCAAAGAATTGGCATCTGAGAAAATTATTCAGGATATTTATGAATATATATTTCAATCCAAAGGTAAGAAAACAAGAGCTTTAATTGCTTTGCTGGCATCACAGTCAAAGAAACTTAAGCCCCTGAAGCGAATTGAGCTTGCGAGTATTATTGAGCTATTGCATACCGCAACATTGGTTCACGACGATGTGGTTGATCAATCTAAACTGAGACGGGGTGAGAAATCAGTCAATCAGGTTTGGAATAATTCATACAGTGTTCTGATGGGAGATTTTATATACTCAAAAGCTTTTATGCTTATGATGAAACTAGATCGACCTGCGATTTTAAAAGAACTTGCTGGCGCAACAAATGATATTGCTAGAGGCGAAATCATTCAGCTGAATCTTTTTGAAAATTACCTACATCTTGACCTTGATGGCTTGTTAAAAGTTAGTTACCTCAAAACCGGAAGACTATTCGAGGCTGCCGCAAAAACCGGAGCAATGCTTGCTGATTCTTCTAAGGCTGATGTAAAAAGCTTTGGTTTGCTTGGAAAGACTCTTGGTATAGCATTTCAGATTCAAGATGATATTTTAGATTATGAGTCTCTTCACATAAACACTGGTAAGCCCGCTTTACAGGATTTTCAAGAAGGCAAAATTACTTTTCCTCTTTTTTATGCTCTAAAACACTCAGCAAATGATGATCAAAAATTTTTGCTAGAGCATCTTGGCAAGAAGAAACTGACAAAAACTATTAAAAATAGAGTCTTCAATCTTGTTCGCTCTGACATGCCTATGAAATGCTCGCAAACATTACTTGATTCTTATATCTCAAAAGCTAAAAAAAGTTTAGAGAAGGTAAATCATCACTCTTGTTATAATGAAATGCTAAACTTAATTATGTTTTCTAGCCAACGTAAATCATGATATTTAAACCAGCTCCCTCTTATAACAAACAAGAATTAATTGCATGCGGAAACGGAGACTTATTTGGCTCAGATAATGGAAGGCTTCCAGCAGATGAAATGCTCATGTTTGATTCAATTGATCAAATTGATCAAACCTCAGGTAAGTACTCCAACGGAAAAATTGTTGCGCATTTAAATATAAAAGAAACACTGTGGTTTTTTGATGTGCACTTTAAATCCGATCCAGTCATGCCAGGTTGTCTTGGGCTGGATGCAATGTGGCAATTGCTAGGATTCTACTTATGCTGGTTAGAGCTCCCAGGATACGGTCGAGCCCTAGGGTCAGATAAGGTAAAATTTTTTGGTCAAGTAACTCCTAGCGCAAAACTAGTTAGATACGAAATAGATATAAAAAGAGTCATAAATCGAGGAGCCGTTGTCGGATTTGCTGATGGCAATATGTTTGTTGATGATAGGCATGTCTATTCTGCAGATGGATTAAAAGTAGGGTTATTTAAAGACACGAGTAAATTTTAATGAAGAATGTTGTTGTTACAGGTATGGGCATTATTTCTTGCATTGGATCGGGTTTAAATGAAGTTCTATCAAGCCTAAAAAATGGAAAATCAGGCATTAAACCTAATCCAATATATAAAGAGATGGGTTTCAGAAGTCATGTGTCCGGATCAATAGATATAAATCTTTCAGAGTTAATTGATAGAAAGGTACTAAGGTTTATGAGTGAAGCATCGGGGTTTGCTTACTTGGCTACCCAGGAAGCTTTAATAAATGCTGGTTTGGATCTTAGCTCTATAGATACTTCTAGGATTGGGATTGTTGCTGGATCAGGTGGCGCGTCATCCGCAGCTCAAATTGAAGCGTCAGATATTGCTCGAGCGAAAGGACCAAAAAGGATAGGTCCTTATGCAGTCACCAAAACCATGGGAAGCACGGTCTCAGCTATTCTTGGGACAACTCTTAAGCTAAAAGGTGTGAACTACTCAATTTCTTCTGCATGTTCAACAAGCGCGCATTGCATAGGTCATGCAGCAGAGCTTATTCAGCTAGGCAAACAAGATATTGTAATAGCAGGAGGGGCTGAACAAGAACATTGGACCTCATCATCAATGTTTGACGCTATGGGGGCACTTTCATCTCAATATAATGACTCACCAGAACAAGCTTCAAGAGCATTTGATCTTAATCGAGATGGCTTTGTTATTGCTGGAGGATCTGGGATGCTAATTTTAGAAGAAGAAGAGCATGCACTTAAGAGAAATGCTCCTATTATTGCGAGACTTGCAGGCTACTGCGCTAACTCTGATGGCTACGATATGGTCTCTCCTTCTGGAGAAGGGGCTACAAGATGCATGAATGAGGCTCTAGAGATTTATGGTGGAGATATTGATTACATTAATGCTCATGGCACTAGCACCCCTGTTGGTGATTTAGCTGAATTAGGAGCAATTAAGAATGTCTTTGGCGATAGTGGTCCAGTAATTGGCTCTACAAAGTCTATGACTGGCCATTCTTTAGGCGCTACGGGAGCTCAAGAGGCGATATATTCAATCCTCATGATGCAAAATAATTTTATCGCCCCTTCTATTAATATTGATAATTTGGTTGAGGAAGCTGAAGGATTGAAAATTGCTCAAATAAAGATTGAGCAAGAAGTAAATGCTGTTATGAGTAACTCATTTGGATTTGGTGGGACAAATGCCAGTTTAGTTTTTACAAAATAAGAATTCTTTTTTTAGGCTAGACGCGATCCATTAACTGCTTTTTGATCTGGAATAGCTAAAATAATACTTCCATCAGGTTGTGTAAATCCGGTCACTAGGCATTCAGACATGAAGGGTCCAATTTGTTTGTTTGGAAAATTCACTACTGCTGTAACCTGAATTCCAATCAATGTTTGTGGATTGTAGTGATTGGTAATCTGTGCCGATGACTTTTTTATTCCTATCTCTTCTCCAAAATCAATTTGCATTTTTATTGCTGGCTTAATTGCTTCTTTAAATATCTCAGCAGCAACAATAGTACCTACTCTTAAATCTACTCTTTTAAATTCATCCCAGCTTAAATTATCCATACTTCTAAATATATTATTTCCACCATGGAAAAAATGAAGGCATATCTTCGGAAACCTTGTTTTTAAATTCTGCAGCTCTCTTCTCCAAGAAAGAACTTACTCCCTCTTTTGCATCCTCTGAGGCTCCCCTTGAATCTATGGCTTTACTTTCAACTATATGAGCATCATAAGGTCCAGATCCCTCAAGAGAGCGCCAAAGCATCTGCCTAGTTACAGCTATAGATACTGGAGCTGAATTTTTCACCATATTTTTTGCAAAATCTAAGGCATTGTCTAAAAGATTTTCTGAGTCATAAATACTAGAAACTAAATTTAATTTTAAAGCTTCGCTGGCATCAATAATCCTGCCTGAATATGTGAGCTCTAGCGCTGAAGAAATACCAACAATCTTTGGAAGAAACCAACTGCTGCATGCATCAGGAACGATGCCTCTATTATTAAATACAAAACCAAATCTAGCTTGATCAGATGCTAATCTAACATCAGCTGCAAGTTGCATAGACGCTCCTATTCCAACCGCTGGTCCGTTGCATGCAATAACAATGGGCTTTAAAAATTTATACATTCTAAGTGTGAGAATGCCACCAGAATCTCTCCTGAAATCACTTTCCTGAACTGCGAAATCATCAAATGACGGATTAAATGTTTCTTGGCCAGATGATAAGTCAGCACCCGCACAGAAAGCTCTGCCCTTCCCTGTAATAATCAAAGCATGAATATTATTATCGGCATCAAGGGCGTCCAATGCATCAATCATCTCCTCCATCATAGAGAAGGTAAAGGCGTTAAGTTTGTTGGGCCTGTTCAGGGAAAGAACAGCAATATTATCTCGCTGCTCTAGTAAAATATTCTTATAATCCACGCGGTCTTAGAATGGTATGTCTTCCTCAGAAATATTAGATGCTGATGGCTCTGCTGATTTCTGCATAGGTTGTGATTGATCGTAAGCACCTCCGTCTCCAGAAGACTGTCTTCCTCCAAGCATATTCATCTCATTTCCTAATATCTCAGTCGTGTACTTATCGTTACCTTCTTTGTCTTGCCACTTTCTAGTTTGAAGCTTTCCTTCGACATAAAGCTGAGAGCCTTTATCAAGATATTGCTCAGCAATCTCAGCAAGCTTGCCAAAAAATACAACTCTGTGCCATTCAGTTTTCTCTCTTTGCTCACCAGATTCCTTGTCCTTCCATGATTCAGATGTTGCAATTGACAGTGTAGCCACTGCAGTATTAGTTTGCGTGTATCGCATTTCAGGTTTTTGACCTAAATTACCTACCAAAATTACTTTATTTACTCCTCTAGCCATAATTACCTCTTATAATTCATTAAGTTTAACTCGAAAAAAATCAGCTGTATAAAAATTCTGCAAAAAAATGGATAAAATTTCTATCAAAGGTGCGCGCACCCATAATCTAAAAAATATTTCACTAGACATTCCTCGTGGAGAACTAGTTGTGATAACCGGTCTTTCTGGATCAGGCAAATCCTCTCTTGCTTTCGATACTATCTATGCAGAAGGTCAAAGAAGATATGTAGAATCACTTTCTGCTTATGCTCGACAATTTCTTTCTATGATGGAAAAACCAGATGTGGATCAGATTGATGGGTTGTCTCCAGCAATTTCAATTGAGCAAAAATCAACATCACATAACCCTAGGTCAACCGTCGGCACAGTAACAGAAATATACGATTATCTAAGATTATTGTATGCCCGAATTGGGACGCCTATCTGCCCAGATCATAATGAGGAACTTTCAGCGAAAACAATTAGTGAGATATGTGATGAAATATATGCTCTTGGTGAAGGCAAAAAGATTATGGTCATGGCGCCAATGGTTCGGGGTAAAAAAGGTGAGCATTTAGGAATTTATGAAGAATTAAAAACTGAAGGTTTCGTTAGAGTAAAAATTAATAATATTGTGCATCCATTGGACGAATTTCCATCTCTAAATAAAAATCAAAAACATGATATTTCCGCAATCGTAGACAGGCTTCAGTTAAAACAGGAAGAAGACAATAGGTCCAGACTATCTGAATCCATTGAAACTGCATTGGGACTATCAAATGGTCTGGTAGAAATAGAAGTCATTGATGATAAAAATATTTTACTATTCTCATCCAATTTTTCTTGCTCTCAATGTGGATATTCAGTATCTGATTTAGAGCCTAGAATGTTTTCTTTCAATAATCCATTTGGAGCATGCGAAAAGTGTGATGGCTTAGGTGTGATTCAGTATTTTGATGAAAAGAAATTAATCGCTGACACAGAAGCAACAATTAATGAGGGAGCAATTAAAGGTTGGAATAGACGAAATAGATTTTATTTTCATCAATTAAAATGCTTAGCAAAACATTATAAATTTGATCTTGATACTCCCTGGGAATCATACTCAGAAGAAACGCAGAGAATTTTATTATGGGGCTCAAAAGATAAAATTAATTTTTCTAAAAGCTTTAGCAGCGGAAGTAAAATTGTTAGGCAGCATAGATTTGAGGGCGTGATCCCCAATACTGAAAGACGATTCAAGGAAACTGATTCTGAATTTATAAGAAATGAGTTGGCCAAACTTTTATCTGACAGTCACTGTGATGCTTGTGAAGGCTCAAGGTTAAAAAAAGAATCAAGGAATATTTTTATCAATGGAACCCCTATTCAAGATATTACTGAGCAGAAAATAACAGATGCGTTAAGCTTTTTTCAAAAGATTAAGCTGGAAGGTGCAAAAGCAATGATTGCAGAAAAAATCTTGAAAGAGATTAAAGAGCGCCTTACTTTTCTAGAAGATGTTGGTTTAAATTACCTGACCTTAAATAGAGGGGCTGGAACATTGTCAGGTGGTGAAGCTCAAAGAATTAGGCTGGCAAGTCAAATTGGATCAGGGCTAGTAGGAGTTACTTATGTTCTGGATGAACCATCCATTGGGTTGCACCAAAGAGACAATGCGAAACTTATTAAAACGTTATTTCATCTTAAAAGCCTTGGAAATACTGTAATTGTTGTTGAACATGATGAGGAAGCCATTAGATGCGCGGATCATATTATTGATATTGGTCCAGGCGCAGGAAAGCATGGTGGTGAAATTTGTGCTCAGGGCTCTTTAGAGGATATTTTAAAAAGCGAAGAATCTATGACGGCTGCCTACCTATCTGGAAAGAGAAAAATTAATTTCCCAAAAACTGCAAAAGTGCCTGAACATTTCATAGAGATTCAAGGTGCTTATGAGAATAACCTTCAAAATATCTCAGTTAAGATTCCAGTAGGTATTTTTACATGTGTGACAGGCGTTTCTGGATCCGGTAAATCTTCTTTAATAAATCAAACTTTAATGCCTATGAGTAGCTTTTTATTAAATAAAGCTAATTTAAATAAAGAAATTAAATGTAAGAAAATTCTTGGTCTAGAGCACCTGGATAAGGTGATTGGCATTGATCAATCTGCTATTGGCAGGACTCCCCGCTCGAACCCAGCCACTTATACGGGTTTATTCTCACATATTAGAGATTTATTTGCTCAATCAGATGAAGCTCGCACTCGCGGGTATAAACCGGGTCGATTTAGTTTCAATGTAAAGGGTGGAAGGTGCGAAGCATGCCAAGGCGATGGGATGATTAAAGTTGAAATGCATTTTTTGGCTGATATCTATGTGAATTGCGATATCTGCAATAGCAAAAGGTATAACGAGCAAACTCTGGAAGTTAAATTTAAGGGAAAAAATATAGCTGAAGTTTTGGGAATGACTGTTGAAGAAGCATTAGAATTCTTTGCAGCCATACCGGCGATTAAAAATAAGCTGCAAACTCTTTCAGATGTTGGTCTAACTTATATAACTCTAGGTCAATCCGCAACAACACTGTCAGGTGGTGAGGCTCAGCGAATTAAACTTGCTAAAGAGCTATCCAAACGAAGCACAGGGAAAACATTATTCATTTTGGATGAGCCAACTACAGGCCTGCATTTTTATGATATTGAACTGCTGCTGGGTGTGCTAAAGCGATTATCAGATCAGGGAAATACTGTGGTAGTAATTGAGCATAACTTAGATGTAATTAAGTCCAGTGACTGGGTAATCGATCTCGGGCCAGAAGGGGGAAGTGATGGAGGACTTATAGTTGCACAAGGAACCCCTGAAAAGGTTGCCCAGTCAAAGAAATCCTATACAGGTAAGTATTTAAAAGAAATACTGGAGCTTTAGGCTGCTGAGTCTGATTTAAGTTCAGGCTCAACCGATGAAGCATCTGAGTCAATAGCTCTATCAACCCATTCAACATAGGCCATATCAGCTTTATCACCAGGTCTAAAACCAGCCTTGATGATTCGAAGATATCCACCAGGACGATCTTTAGACTGAACAGCAATCTTAGTAAATAGCTTATCTACAATGGAATCCATGCGTAATTTACTAAAGGCTCTACGTCTATTTGCAACTGAATCAACTTTAGCTAAAGTGATTAACGGCTCAACAAATCCACGTAATTCTTTTGCTTTAGGGACAGTCGTTTTAATTAACTCTCTTTCAATAAAAGCAATTGCTAAGTTTTTCATTAGCGCCTTACGATGAGAAGAGTTTCTATTTAATTTTCTGCCTGATTTTCTATGTCTCATTTTATTAACCCATTGGCGGCCAGTTCTCTAGGGTAGTCCCAAGAGAGAAGCCTTTAGATGCTAGTACATCTTTTATTTCATTTAAAGATTTTTTACCAAGATTTGGAGTTTTCAAAAGATCAAATTCTGTTCTTTGTAAAAGATCACCAATTAAGAAAATACTTTCTGCCTTTAGACAATTTGTTGAGCGAACTGTTAGCTCTAGCTCTTCAATTGATCTCATTAAGAAAGGATCAAAATCATTTTGATCTTTCTTCGCTTCCTGTTCAGCAATAGCATCTAGATCAACAAAAGCTGCTAATTGTTGCTGCATAATAGTAGCCGCATGCTCAATTGCTTTTTTTGGATCAAGAGTTCCGTCTGTCTCCAACTCCACAATCAATTTATCCAGATCAGTTCTTTTCTCGAATCTAGCATTTTCTACTGTATATGCCACTCTTCTAACTGGACTGAATGATGCATCAACTTTTAAAGCTCCAACAGCGGTGTCTTCTTCATTTCTAGTATCCGCTGGCTCATAACCCCTTCCTGTTTTTACAGTAGCAGTTAAAGAAAAGCTTACTTTATCTACAAGTGAAGCAACGTGATGCTCTGCATCAGGCAATTCAACATTACCAGGTACTTCAAATGAGTTAGATGTAACTTCACATGGGCCTGAAACGTCAAGCTTGATGACTGCGCTTGTACCTTCAATAAGACTAATTGGCATATCTTTTAGATTCAAAAGAATATCTATAACATCCTCTCTGACACCTTCAATGGTTGAGTACTCATGGGAGATACCCTCTATTGTTACGTCTGTGATAGCAGCACCAGGCATAGAGGAAAGAAGAATTCTTCTTAATGCATTCCCTAGCGTATGGCCAAAACCTCTTTCTAGAGGCTCTAAAGTGATTTTTGATGTATTACCATCTATATCATCTACCTGTATATCTGTTGGTACTAAAAGATCTATTACTGATGTTTCCATTATTTCCTTCCGTTTAATTAATTATTATTTTGAATAAAGCTCAACGATGAGATTTTCATTAATTTCAGCACTTAAATCTGTTCTATCTGGAACAGATTTGAATACACCCTTGAGAGTTTTTGAGTCGACTTCAAGCCACTCACATGCTTCTCTATTATTTGCTAGCTCTAAAGCACCCTTAATTCTAAGTTGTTTTTTAGATTTTTCGCGAACCTCAATCTCATCACCGGCTTGAACCTGATATGAAGGAATATTGACAGTTGCTCCATTGAGATGAAAAGCTTTGTGGGAAACTAATTGACGTGCTTCAGCTCTGGTGGAGGCAAAACCCATTCTATAAACAACGTTATCTAATCTCTGCTCAAGATAAGACAATAAATTCTCGCCTGTATTACCTTTGGACTGAGAAGCTTTCTTGTAATAGTTTCTAAATTGCTTTTCGAGCACTCCATACATTCGTCTAACTTTTTGTTTTTCACGAAGTTGGACGCCGTAATCTGAAAGACGAGTTCTTCTTAATCCATGCACTCCTGGAGCAGTCTCCATGTTGCACTTAGATTCAATTGCTCTTGATCCGCTTTTAAGAAAAAGGTCAGTCCCTTCTCTCCTAGCTAACCTTAATGATGGACCTGTATACCTTGCCATGTAATCTCCTTATACCCTACGTTTTTTAGAAGGACGACATCCATTGTGAGGCAATGGTGTGACGTCTGTAATACTTTTAATTTTTAACCCACATGAGTTCAAAGATCTAATGGCTGACTCTCTTCCGCCGCCAGGACCCCTTACTTTGACATCTAAGTTAATCATTCCGAAATCTTTTGCTGCATTACCTGCTTTTTCTGCTGCTATCTGCGCCGCAAAAGGAGTGCTCTTTCTTGAGCCTCTAAAACCAGAACCTCCTGAAGTTGCCCAGCACACAGTATTACCTTGCTTATCAGTAATTGTGATGATTGTATTATTGAAAGATGCATGAATATGAGCGATCCCATCAGAGATGACTTTTTTTACTTTTTTTCCAGTTGCCATGCCTTAAGCCCTCATTGGTTTTTTAGGTCCCTTACGAGTCCTAGCATTTGTTTTTGTTCTTTGGCCGTTAACTGGCAGCTTTCTTCTGTGCCTAATACCGCGATAGCAACCTAAATCCATCAATCTTTTTATGTTAGTGCTTACAGATCTTCTGAGGTCACCTTCCACTGTGTATTCTGCTACAGCTGTTCTAAGTTTTTCAACTTGCTCCTCTGATAAATCAGAAACTTTTTTAGAGTAGTCCAATTTAACGCTCTTACAGATGTCATGAGCTGTTGTTTTGCCAATGCCAAATATATGAGTTAAAGCAATCTCAAGATGCTTATTTTCTGGTATGTTTACGCCTGCTATTCTAGCCATATTGTCTTATCCTTGTTTTTGTTTATGTTTAGGTTCTGTCTTGCATATCACATACAAAACTCCTTTACGTCTAACTGTTTTGCAGTTTCTGCAAATCTTTTTTACTGATGCTCTAACTTTCATATTTATCTTTTGTAGTTTTTTAAATTAGCTTTTTTAAGCAGTGATGAGTACTGATTTGACATCATATGTGATTGAACCTGCGCCATAAAATCCATCAAAACAACCACAATAATCAATACTGAAGTGCCGCCTAAATAAAAGGACACACCTGCAAAATTAATTAATGCCAATGGCAACAAACATATAAGCGTCAAATAGATGCTTCCAAAAACTGTCAGTCTCGCAAGAACGCTATCAATGTAACTTGCCGTTTGATCGCCAGGTCTAATACCAGGGATAAAAGCACCAGATTTTTTTAAGTTATCTGTTACGTCCTTTGTATCAAAAGTTAGTGCTAGCCAAATAAAACAAAAAGAAATAATTAAAGCTGAAAAAGTCAGAATATATAATGGTTGCCCAGGGTTCAAGGCTAAAGATATTGTTTGAAGGAACCCAAAAGACTCAGCCTGCCCAAACCAAGTTGAAAGAGATGCAGGAAATAATAAGAAGGTGCTTGCAAAAATTGCAGGAATAACTCCAGCCATATTAACTTTAAATGGAAGATGACTTGCTTGGGCTTGCATTAACTTTCTACCCTGCTGTCTTTGCGCATAATTAACAGTGATTCGTCTTTGGCCGCGTTCAATAAATACAACAATTGCTATAACAACCATTGCCAATACACCAATTCCCAGTAAAAGAAGTATGTTTAAGTCACCTTGTCTAGCCTGTTCTAGAGCCTGGCCAATCGCACCTGGAATACCAGTTAAGATGCTGGTAGCGATAATAATAGAAATTCCATTTCCAATGCCTCTTTCTGTGATCTGCTCACCAAGCCACATTAAGAAAACTGTTCCTGCAACAACACTAAATACTGCAGAGATAAAAAATGATGTTCCTGGTTCATATGCTAATCCACTAGCACCTAAAGTTACACTTAATGCAGATGCTTGAACAAATGCTAAAACAACAGTTCCATATCTTGTGTATTGCGTAATCTGATTTCTTCCAGCCTGGCCATCTTTTTTTAGTTCCTGCAAGTAAGGAATGGAATTTGAGAAAAGCTGCATAATAATTGCAGCAGAAATATAGGGAACAACATTCAATGCAAAGATACTCATTCTCTCGAGAGCACCGCCTGAAAATAAATTAAACATTTCAAGGATAGTTCCCTGGTTTTGATCAAATAATGCGGCCAGCCTTGCTGGATCAATTCCAGGTATCGGAATATGAGTACCCATTCGGTAAACAACAATAGCCAAGAAGACAAATCTAAGTCTTCTCCACAAGTCGCTCATACCTTTATTTTGATCAGCCATATTAATTATTCAGCAGTTGCTTCCTCAGCTTTTTCAGTTGATTTTACAATTGCTTTTTTTGAAGTTTTTACAAACTTTTCTTTAATTGGTCGCACTGATACTTCTGCTATTGTTCCACCAGCTTTTTCTATGGATTCTTTCGCTCCTTTCGTCACGTGCACACCGGATACTTTCATCGGCTGAGCTAGTTCATGGATACCAAAGATTTTTACTTTTTTGGTTGATTTGGGAACAATCCTATTTTCTTTTAAAGACTCAAGGGTTACATCAGTCATCGTAGCAATATTCTTAAGATTTACTTCTTTGGTAGCTCTATTCACACGAGATGAAAAACCAAATTTTGGTATTCTTTGTTGAAGTGGCATTTGCCCACCTTCAAATCCCCTTGCAATGGTTCCACCTGATCTGGATTTTTGACCCTTATGACCTCTACCAGCTGTTTTACCAGTGCCTGATCCAATGCCTCGTCCAACACGCTTCCTATTTTTATTAGTCCCTGTGCTTGAAAGGGTATTTAGCCCAAGAGTATTATTTGATTCTATATTTTCCATTTATTAGCTCTCTAAGATTTCTACCATATCTCTTATTTTATTAATCATTCCTCTATTGCTAGGAGTATCTTCAACTGAAACAGTTTGATTTAAGCGTCTAAAGCCTAGACCTTGAACACATTTTCTGTGATTAGGAATTCTTCCTATGCTACTTTTAATTAGCTTGATTTCTATTGTTGTCTTGCTCATGATATTTCTGCTGTTTTCTTGCCTCTTCTAGTTGCAACTTGTTCTGGAGATTCCATTGAGCGTAGAGCATTAATAGTTGCTCTGACGACATTGACTGGGTTTGTTGATCCATAACATTTAGCTAAAACATTTTGAACACCAACAAGTTCAAGAACTGCTCTCATTGCGCCACCAGCAATAATTCCGGTACCTTCTGATGCTGGCTGCATATAGACCTTTGCTGCACCATGCTTAGCTTTGACCGGGTACCACAAAGTAGAAGCATTTAAGCTGACATCTACCATGTTGCGTCTTGCATTTTCCATTGCTTTTTGAATAGCGATAGGGACTTCTTTTGCTTTACCGCGACCAAATCCAACCTTACCCTTACCATCACCAACTACACATAGGGCAGTAAAACCAAATATGCGACCGCCTTTAACGACTTTTGCAACTCGATTTACCTGAACAAGCTTTTCTTCCAAAGCATCTTGTTGCTGCAAATTGTTATTTTGTTGATTCATTTTTATTAAAACTCCAATCCAGCTTCTCGAGCTGATTCTGCAATGGCTTTTATACGGCCATGATATTTATAACCAGATCTATCAAACACAACTTTAGTTACGCCAGCTTCTATTGCTCTTTGAGCAACTTTTTGGCCTACAACTTTTGCTGATTCAATGTTGTTAGATGACATTTTTTCTACCTTCTCATTAGTTGATGCTGATGCAAGAACCTTTGCGCCTGAAGCATCAAAAATCTGAGCATATAAATTTTGCGAGGATTTAAAGACTGAAAGTCTCGGCTTGTCTTGCTGTGAAATTCTAATCCTAGTTTTGCCAGCTCGCCTTATTCTAGATTCTGATTTTGACTGTGAACTCATAAGTTATGCTCCTGCTGCCTTTTTAGCTTCTTTTCTGCGAATAATTTCATCGGAATATTTAACACCCTTTCCTTTATATGGCTCTGGTGGTCTAAACGCTCTAATTTCAGCTGCAACTTGGCCAAGCACTTGTTTGTTAAAGCTTTTAAGAACTACTTCTGTTTGAGATGGGGTATCCACTTCAACCTCATCTGGCAGATCATAAAAAACAGGATGAGAGAAACCAAGAGTTAATTCTAATTTTTTACCATTAGCTTTTGCTCTATAACCTACTCCAACCAAAATCAATGTTTTCGTATAGCCTTCGGTAACACCAATAATCATATTATTTATCAAGGACCTAGTCGTACCTGCCAATGCTGTTGACTGGGATGATTCTTCATCATATGAAATTGTAATAAAGTCATCGGCATGATTGGCTGATACCGATGCTGGTATTAAAAACTCCATTTTATCTTTGGATCCAGCAACCTTTACTAGGCTCCCATCAAAACTAATTTCTACGCCTGTAGGAACTGGAATTGGATTTTTTGCAATTCTAGACATAATTAAAAAACCTCACAGATTACTTCGCCACCAACATTCAGTGATTTAGCGTCTTTATCGCTCATTAATCCTTTATTTGTAGAGATGATATAAATACCAAGACCATTTTTTACCTCTGAGAGATCAGTTGACGCTGAATATCTTCTGAGACTTGGTTTTGAGATACGTTTGATCTCTCTGATCGCCGGAGCTTCATTAATATATTTCAAGGTGATGCTCAAAGCATCTTTTCCATCTACTGTAATTTTTTCACATGCGTTGATGTAACCTTCTTTTACAAGCAAAGAGACAAGCTCATGCTTAAACTTTGAAAAAGGTGCATGCACAACTTTCTTGCCTCGCATAAGGCCATTTCTTATTCTTGTTAGACAGTCTGCTGTAGGGTCTTGTAAACTCATAATATTACCAACTTGATTTAACTAATCCAGGGATGTCGCCACGCATTGCAGCTTCACGTAATTTAATTCTGCTGAGACCAAATTTTCTGTAAACAGCATGAGGTCTACCGGTAAGAGAACATCTTCTGGTGATTCTTGAAGGGCTTGCATTTCTAGGAAGCTTTTGTAGTTTCTCAAAGGCAGCCATCTTCTCTTCATATGAGTTATTAGGATTTGCAAATGCCTCTTTCAAAGCTGCTCGTTTAGAAGCATAGCGATCTACCATTTTTTGTCTTTTTGCATCTCTTGCTACTACTGATTTTCTAGTCATGGTTTTACCTTTATTTTTTAAATGGGAAGCTAAGCGATTCTAATAGAGCCTTGGCATCTTCCTTGTTTGAAGCTGAGGTATTGATACAAATATCCATGCCTCTGATCTTGTCAATATTATCGAAGTTAATTTCCGGGAAAATTATCTGCTCTTTTACGCCCATGCTGTAATTTCCTTGCCCATCAAATGATTTAGGGTTCAGCCCCCTAAAATCCCTTTCCCTTGGAATAGCAATATTTACAAGACGCTCTATAAAGTCATACATTCTGTCACCACGCAAAGTAACTTTACAACCAACAGGCCACCCTTCTCTTAATTTGAAGCTTGCAACCGATTTCTTTGCAAGAGTAGTCACAACTTTTTGACCAGCAATTGATTCAAGATCTTTGACAGCAGATTCAAGGTGTTTTTTATCAGTCAACGCCTCACCTACACCCATATTAATAACAACTTTTGTTATTTTTGGAACTGCCATCACGTTTTTTATTCCAAGCGTTTTTTGAAGCTCAGGCATTAACTCTTTATTAAATTTTTCTCTTAAATTCATGATTTTATTTCTGATTTATCTGATGAATAAACTCTGACCTTTTTGTCGTTCTCAATAAGAAACGAAATTCGATCTGCCTTTTTCTTTTTAGGATTCCATATAGCAATATTCGATAGCTCTATAGCTGCTTCTTGCTCAACAATCCCACCAGTAACGCCGAGCTGAGGATTTGGTTTAGTATGTTTTTTAACCATATTGATCCCATTAACAACTGCTTTATTGTTAAATTTAGATATCTTTGCAAGAGTACCTTTTTTACCAACATCTTTACCGGTGATCACTACTACCTCATCGCCAGTTCTAAGTTTCGTTACTGTTTCAATATTTTTTTTCATTACAAGACTTCCGGTGCTAAGGATAAAATTTTCATGTGTTTGCCTTCACGAAGTTCTCTGGTCACAGGCCCAAAAACTCGAGTCCCTATAGGAGCTTTATTGCCACCAATTAGAACAGCTGCATTTTCATCAAACTTTATTAGTGAGCCATCTCTTCTGCGAACACCTTTTCTAGTTCTAACAACCAGGGCATCAACAACTTGTCCTTTTTTTACTTTTCCTTGAGGAATTGCTTCTCTAATTGCAACTTTAATAACGTCTCCTATGTTGGCGTATCTTCTTTTTGACCCGCCAAGGACCTTTATACACATGACGCTTCTTGCGCCGCTGTTATCCGCAATATTTAAGATAGTTTGCATTTGAATCATGACTGTTCTCCCTCAGCTGAATCTGTTGCAACACTTGTATCAGTTGAATCTTCAGTTTTGTTTGAAGTATCAGAAAGTAGCATCCATGTTTTAGACTTAGATAGTGGTCTGCACTCTTGAACAGTTACCAGGTCTCCAATTTTTGCTGAATTTAATTCATCATGCGCATGAACTTTAGTAGAACGCTTCATAATTTTTCCATATGTAGGATGTTTAACTTTGCGTTCTATTTTAACGGTAATGGTTTTATCAGCTTTATCGCTAATTACTATACCTGTGAGCTGTCTTGGATTAGTACTCATGCGGATTCTTCCTCAGATTTCTTTTCATTGATAACAGTTTTTATTTGAGCAATCTTTTTTCTATCAGCAGTTAGCAAATGGGATTCATTAAGCTGCCCTGTTTTATGCTTCATTCTATTTTTAAATTGAGTTTCTCTGATTTCTAAGACAAGATTTTCAAGATCTGTGATCTTCTTGCCGCGTAAATCTTTTAAATCGTTAGTTAGCTTTGCCATTTCTATAATGCCTTCTTAATAAATGTTGTTCTAACTGGTAGTTTTGCTGCCGCAAGTTTAAATGCTTCTCTTGCTACCTCTTCGGAAACACCAGCCATTTCGTATAAAACAGTACCTGGTTGCACTAAGCTGACCCAGTATTCTACATTTCCTTTACCCTTACCCATTCTGACTTCGAGTGGTTTTTTAGTTATAGGTTTGTCTGGAAAGATACGAATCCAGATATTACCGCCACGTTTAATAGATCTAGTCATTGCTCTTCGAGCTGATTCAATCTGACGCGCAGTAATCCTGCCTCTGGTTGTTGCCTTTAAAGCATACTCGCCAAATGCAATGGAGTTGCCTGATTGCGCTAGACCTCTATTGCGGCCTTTATGCATTTTTCTAAACTTTGTTTGTTTGGGCTGTAACATAATTAACTTCCTTGAACCTCATCCCTAAGCGGATCACCTAATACTTCACCTGTATATACATGGACTTTTACACCGATCAAACCATAGGTAGTTAGAGCCTCTGCCACACCATAGTCAATGTTTGCTCTTAGTGTGTGTAAAGGCACTTGTCCTTCTCGATACCATTCAGCTCTGGCAATTTCTGCGCCACCCAATCTTCCAGAAACTTCTGTTCTAATGCCTTTAGCGCCTTGTCTCATAGCACTTTGAACGGCTCTTTTCATTGCTCGTCTAAATTGAACTCTTCTTTCTAACTGCTGAGCAATTCCCTCTGCAAGAATGGTAGCGTCAATGTCTGGCTTTCTAACTTCCTTGATATTAATCTGTACATTTTGAGTGACAAGTTTTTGTATAGCAGATTTAAGTGATTCAATCTCTTCACCTTTTTTGCCAATAATAATACCCGGTCTAGATGTGTGGATATTGACTACAAAATTTTGCGCAGATCTTTCAAGGTCAACCTTGCTAATTGAAGAGAATCTAAGTCTCTCTTTAATATAATTTCTAACTTTTAGGTCTTCAATTAAATTAGTTTTAAAGGCTTTTCCTTTGGCATACCACAAAGCATTATGCTTCTTGATAACACCAAGACGAAAACCAATTGGATGAACTTTCTGACCCATTACTTCTCCTGATCCGATAATATAATTTCAATATGGCAACTAGGCTTAATAATTCTGTCTGCTCTACCTCTAGCTCTAGGCTTCATTCTTTTAAGCCTCATTCCTTGATTCACAATGATTGATTTTACAACCAATGAGTCAATGTCAGCTTTGTCATTGTTCTCTGCATTAGCAATTGCTGACTCTAAAAGTTTCTTAATAACTTCTGAAGCTTTTTGCTTGTGAAACGACAAGAAATCCATTGCGGCCTCAACTGATTTACCTCTAACCACATCAGCGACTAAGCCTGCCTTTTGAGCAGATAGCCTTGTGCCTTTTAAATATGCTCTTGTTTCCATTATTTTGATTTCCTATCGCCTGAATGCATTCTAAAAGTTCTAGTAATAGAAAATTCACCTAGCTTGTGACCAACCATGTCTTCGTTAATAAAGACTGGTACGTGCTGTCTTCCGTTATGAACTGATATTGTTAGTCCAACCATAGTAGGGCTGATCATAGACCTTCTTGACCATGTTTTAATTGGCTTTTTACTATTCTCAGTAATCGCCTTATCAACAGCTTTCTGCAATGACAAATCGATAAATGGTCCTTTTTTAAGTGATCTAGGCATGAATATTATTTCCTCTTAGCTCTTCGTCTAACAATCAAGTCATCGGTTCTTTGATTTTTTCTAGTTTTGTATCCTTTTGTTGGAATACCCCATGGAGTTGATGGATGTCTTCCACCAGAAGTTCTTCCTTCACCACCACCATGTGGATGGTCGACTGGGTTCATGGCAACACCACGAACAGTAGGCCTAACACCTCTCCATCTTTTAGCGCCTGCTTTTCCAAGGGAGCGTAAATTATTTTCTTGATTTGAGACTGTGCCCAAGGTTGCTCTACATTCAGACAATATTTTTCTCATCTCACCTGATTGCAATCTTAGAGTTGCGTAGATGCCTTCCTTGGCTATGAGTCTAGCTGATGTCCCAGCGCTTCGTGCAATTTGAGCTCCTTTACCAGGCTTCATCTCAACACAATGAATAGTTGTTCCCAGAGGAATGTTCAGAAGCTTCATACAATTACCCGGCTTCATTTCAGTCTGATCTGCAGATAAAACAGGATCTCCAACTTTGATTTTACCTGGAGCAATAATATAACGTCTCTCACCATCTGCATATTTTAAGAGGGCCAAATGAGCTGATCTGTTTGGATCGTATTCGATGGTCTCGACAACAGCAGGAATATCGAATTTATTTCTTTTAAAATCAATGATTCTGTAATGCTGCTTGTGACCACCACCTTGATGTCTAACGGTAATGCGGCCATTATTATTTCTTCCACCATTTTTAGATTTTTTCTCAAGAAGAGCCTTATGAGGTTTGCCTTTGTGCAAATCAGACTTAATAGAAATAACACCTCTTCTTCCTGGACTCGTTGGTTTTGCTTTGATGACTGCCATGATTAGTTAATACCTTCAAATTGAATTTCAGAGCCTTCTTTCAATGAAACAAAAGCTTTCTTAAAATTAGATCTTTTATAGATCCCAAATTTGTTTCTCTTTGTTTTACCTTTTTGGGTAGCAGTAGTGACACTCTCTACCTTGACATCAAACAACTGCTCGACTGCTTTTTTGATTTCAAGCTTATTTGCAGATAGTGCTACCTTAAATACAACTTGATTTAATTCACCAGCAGCTGAAGATTTCTCTGTAATGTAGGGAGACTGGATTAAAGTTAAAAGTTTTTCTTTGTTCATTAGACCCATGCCTCGATTAACTTAAATGCAGCAGGAGTCACTGCTACTTTTTCTGATCTCAATAAGATTACTGGATTAATCTCTTTAACTGTTACAACCTCAACGTGAGGGATATTTCTCGAAGAAAGATAAAGATTTGTATCCATCTCATCAAGAATGATTAAAACTTTCTCTAGATTGAATGCTTTTAAGAATGCACACATCTCTTTGGTTTTAGGAGACTCAAGTTTAGGCTGCTCTATCGCCACTAATCGATCTTGTCTATGTAGTTCTGAGAAAATAGAACTGATCGCAGCCCTATACATCTTTTTGTTAATTTTTTTAGAGTAATCTCTAGGAGTTGCTGCAAATGCTACGCCGCCACCTCTCCATATAGGACTTCTAATTGTTCCAGCTCTTGCTCTACCGGTACCTTTCTGAGCATATGGTTTTTTTCCACCACCGCGAACTTCTGATCTTGTTTTTTGTTTATGAGAGCCCTGTCTAGAACCTGCTAGGTAGGTTACAACTGCTTGATGAACAAGCGTCTCGTTAAAATCTTTTCCAAAAGTTGTATCAGAAATCTGAACATCTTCTTTTTTATTTGCAGTATTGAGTACGTCTAATTTCATCTTTGTTTCACCGCAGGTGTAATTTTGAGAGTAGATCCATTAAAGCCAGGAACGGCACCCTTGACATAAAGTAAATTATTCTCAACATCAGTGCCCATTAGCTCTAAACTTTGAATAGTCTTTGTTTCATGACCCATATGTCCTGACATTTTTTTACCTTTCCATACTCTTCCAGGAGTTTGACATTGGCCAATTGATCCATGAGCTCTGTGAGCCAATGAATTTCCATGAGTAGCATCTTGCATCGCAAAGTTATGTCGTTTAATAACTCCTGCATAACCCTTGCCTTTAGAGGTACCAGTTACATCTACCATTTTGCCAACTTCAAATATTTCTGCAGTTAGGTGATGCCCAACCTTAAGATCATCTGCTGATTCAGTTCTAAATTCAAATAATTCACCATTTGAGAGATTTTGTTTTTTAAAAAACTCTGTGGAAGATTTAGTTAAGTTTTTAGATGTATTTTTAGAAACTACGACAGCGCTATAGCCATGTTTCTCATGTGTTTTAATGTCTGCTACAAAATTTGCAGCAACAGAAATTACTGTTACGGGAACCGAGGTGCCGTCTTCTTGAAAAAGTCTCGACATACCTGATTTTTTTCCAACTAAGCCTATGCTCAATTTATTCTCCTTTTTACGGGGCTAAAAACCCTCTATGGCCGCTAAGCGTTAAAAATTGACAGACTAGCCTAAGCTAATTTGCACATCTACCCCAGATGAAAGGTCGAGCTTCATTAAAGCATCAACTGTTTTATCTGTAGGTTCTACTATATCCATTAATCTCTTATACGTTCTAATTTCGTATTGATCTCTTGCGTCTTTATCTTTATGCGGAGACGTTAGAATCGTTGTTCTTTCCTTCTTAACTGGCAATGGAATCGGTCCTTTGACAATTGCTCCAGTTTTCTTGGCAGTTTCAACAATTAATTTTGTTGAAGCATCAATCAAGCGATAATCAAAAGCTTTTAATCGTATTCTAATTGATTGATTGTCCAATTTCTTTATTTCCTATATTTCTGCTTTATGCAAAATGTTGCGTATTCTATGACTCTAAGCCCCCTAATGTCAACAAATTTAGGGTATTTATAGTCTATTGTTTTAGGTGGTTTTTAACTGCTCAGCAATATTATTAGGAACTTCTGCGTATTTTAAAAATTCCATTGAAAAACTTGCTCTGCCTTGTGTTGCTGATCTTAAATCTGTTGCGTACCCAAACATTTCTGACAAAGGAACTTCAGTTCTAACCGTCTTGCCTGTAGGTATTTCATCCATACCAAGAATTATTCCTCTTCTTCTGTTTAAATCACCAACTACATCACCCATATGCTCTTCAGGAGTAACAACCTCAACAGCCATCATAGGTTCTAATAAAACTGGTCTTGCTTTCAAACAGCCCTCTTTGAGAGCCATAGAACCAGCTATTTTGAATGCCATTTCGCTTGAATCCACATCATGAAATGAGCCATCATATAAAGTCGCTCTTAAAGCCAGCAATGGATAGCCTGCAATGACACCATTTTTCATTTGCTCTTGAATACCTTTATCAACAGCAGGAATATACTCTTTTGGAACAGCTCCACCAACTATCTTGTCGACAAATTCGTATTCATCATCTAATCCAAGTGGCTCTAGTTTTAACCAAACGTGGCCATATTGACCCTTACCACCGCTCTGTCTAACAAATTTACCTTCGATATCAATAGATTCCCTGATAGTTTCGCGATATGAAACTTGAGGCTTACCAATATTTGCCTCCACATCAAATTCTCTTCTCATTCGATCGACCAATACGTCTAAATGCAGCTCACCCATACCAGAAATAATTGTTTGTGCAGATTCTTCATCTGTATGAACTCGAAATGATGGATCCTCTTGCGCAAGCTTACCTAGGGCAATACCCATTTTCTCTTGATCAGCTTTTGTCTTAGGCTCTACAGCAACTGAAATAACTGGCTCAGGGAAATCCATACGCTCTAAAACCACTTGATCTTTCAGATCACAAAGTGTGTCACCAGTTGTAACATCTTTTAAACCAATGCAAGCTGCAATATCACCAGCTCGGATTTCTTTAATTTCATTTCGATCATTTGAGTGCATTTGAACCATACGGCCCACTCTTTCTTTTTTCTCTTTTGTTGAGTTTTGGACTCCATCGCCAACTGATAGGACTCCTGAATAAACTCTTATAAATGTTAAAGTGCCAACAAATGGATCGGTAGCTATTTTGAATGCCAATGCAGAAAATGGCTCATCATCAGAAGATGATCTACTTACCTCAACCTCTTCGTCACTCGGCAGAGTTCCTTTAATAGCCTTAACTTCATTTGGAGCAGGTAGATATTCTATTGCTGCATCTAGAACAGCTTGAACCCCTTTATTTTTGAAAGCTGAACCACAAAATGCTGGAATAATTTCATTTGCAAGAGTTCTAATTCTAATTCCTTCTTTGATCTGGTCATTTGTTAGTTCGCCACTTTCAAGATAGGCATTCATCAGCTCTTCATTGGCCTCAGCAGCACTTTCCATCATTGATTCACGAAGAGAAGCACAAGTTTCTGCTATATCTTCCGGGATGTCTTTTTCTTCAAAGGTTAAACCTTGGTCATCTTCGTTCCAGAAGATTGCTTTCATTTTAACCAAGTCCACAACACCTTTAAAATTTTCTTCAGCTCCAATGTTGTATTGCATAGGCACAACATTTGCTTTTAACCTATCTTTAATTTGATCAGTAACGCGTGTGAAATCAGCGCCAGCTCTATCCATCTTGTTAACAAACACAATTCTTGGAACTTCGTACCTATCTGCTTGGCGCCAAACGGTTTCTGATTGAGGCTCAACACCGGAGGTACCGCAGAATACTACTACCGCTCCATCTAAAACTCTCAATGATCTTTCAACTTCGATTGTAAAGTCTACGTGACCTGGTGTATCGATAATATTAATTCTATGTTGAGGAAATTGTTGCTCCATACCAGACCAGAAACAAGTTGTTGCAGCTGAGGTGATAGTAATTCCTCTTTCTTGCTCTTGCTCCATCCAGTCCATGGTGGCAGCACCATCATGTACCTCACCTATTTTGTGGGATAGACCCGTATAAAATAGCACGCGTTCTGTTGTTGTTGTTTTACCAGCATCAACGTGCGCACATATACCAATATTTCTGTATCTACTAAGATCAGTGTCTCTAGCCATATTAAAAACCTAAATAATTATATTAAAAACGGAAATGAGAGAATGCTTTATTGGCTTCAGCCATACGATGAACATCTTCTTTCTTTTTGACAGCAGACCCCTTGCCTTCAGCTGCATCAGTAAGCTCGCCAGCTAACCTATGATCCATAGATTTCTCGCTTCTTTTTCTTGCTGCTTCAACCAACCAACGCATTGCAAGAGCTTGTCTTCTTGACGGTCGCACTTCTATTGGAACCTGATAAGTGGCACCACCTACTCTTCTAGATTTAACCTCAACCATAGGACCGATAGTTTCCAAAGCTTTTTTAAATAGCTCTACAGGATCAGATTTTGCCGTTTGATCAATTTTATCAAAAGCACCATACACAATCTTCTCAGCAACAGATTTTTTACCATCTTTCATGATGTGATTCATGAATTTAGCTACTATGATATCTTTGTATTTGGGATCAGGTAGGATTTTTCTCTTTTCGGGACTTCTTCTTCTTGGCATAATTATTTACCTTTTTTGGCTCCATATTTCGATCTGCGTTGTTTTCTATTTGCAACACCGGACGTATCCAATGAGCCTCTAACTGTGTGATATCTAACACCTGGAAGATCTTTAACTCGACCCCCACGCACCAATACAACTGAATGCTCTTGAAGGTTATGACCCTCACCGCCAATATATGATGTAACTTCATACCCACTGGTCAATCTAACTCTGCAAACTTTTCTTAAAGCTGAGTTAGGTTTTTTTGGTGTAGTTGTATAAACACGAGTGCAAACGCCTCTGCGTTGTGGAGATTTCTCCAATGCGGGCACGTCTGTTTTCCTTACCTTTGGTTTGCGAGGTTTTCTAATTAACTGATTTACTGTAGCCATAATTTCCTAGTTTGACGCGATTTTATAGAGAGGATTAACTGCGGTCAACATTATTCCTCGCTTTCTTGTAATTCTTGCCTTAACGCTGCTTCGATATCATCCTCAGAAAGCATAGATTCTGATGAGTCACTTGCCTTCTTAGCTGCCATTTGATCATGGAATTCCATGCCTGTGCCTGCAGGTATAAGCCTTCCAACCACAACATTTTCTTTTAACCCTCTTAAGAAATCAACCTTACCAGTAACCGATGCTTCAGTTAGCACTCGTGTTGTTTCTTGGAATGAGGCTGCAGAGATAAATGAGTTAGTTGTTAGCGAGGCTTTGGTTATGCCAAGCAATACTCTCTCAAATTGTGCTGGCTCTTTACCAGCTGCAACTGCTTTAGCATTTTCTTCAACGAGCTCAGCATATTCAACCTGATCTCCTTGAATAAATTTAGTGCTTTCACCATCAACAATTAGAGCTTTTCTTAGCATTTGTCTCAGAATTGTTTCAATGTGTTTGTCATTAATAAGAACGCCTTGAAGCCTATAAACTCCCTGCACCTCATTCACAACAAAGTTTGTTAATTCCGGAATACCTCTTAATCTTAAGATATCATGCGGACTTAACGGACCATCGGAGATGATGTCACCTTTTTCAATTCTTTCACCTTCAAACACTGTAAGTGTTCTATGTTTTGGAATCAGCATTTCAACAGTATGAGACTTCTTGGTTGCTCCATCTAATGTAATAACCAGTCGAACTTTGCCTTTGGTTTCTTTTCCGAAAGCAATTGTTCCACTTTCTTCTGCTAAAACAGCAGCTTCTTTTGGTTTTCTTGCTTCGAATAAATCAGCTACCCTTGGAAGTCCACCAGTAATATCTTTTGTTTTAGATCCCTCTAATGGAATCCTTGCCAAAACCTCACCTGCAAAAAGTTTCTTACCATCTTTCAAGTTAACCAAAGCTTTTGCTGGAAGAGAATAGTTGGCTGGAGTTTTATGCTCTCCCAGAGTAACGGGCTTGCCTTTAGCATCCACTAATGCAATGGCAGGTATTTTATCCTTACCGGCAGTTGGTCGCTCGGCAACATCAATAACTTCAATGCTGCTTAAGCCAGTTAGCTCATCAGTTTTGGATCTTACTGTTACGCCATCTTCAATGTCTGAGAATTGAACAATGCCCTCAACTTCAGTGATGATAGGTCTCGTATATGGATCCCAGCCAGCAACTTTGATGCCTGGTTCAATACTAGTATCATTTTTTACAAACAATGTTGATCCATAGATCACTTTATGTTGTTCGATTAACTTACCTTTTTCATCTGTCAATGTAACTTGACTGTTTCTTGAGACGACAACCTCTTGCTTATCTTTATTGGTAACTGTTTTAATATCATCAGAGAATTTAATTACTCCTGAATTACCAACAACAATTGCATTATCTTCGGATGCACTTGATGCAGCGCCACCAATATGGAATGTTCTCATGGTTAGCTGAGTGCCTGGCTCCCCAATAGACTGGGCAGCAACAACACCAACAGCTTCACCTCGATGAACGAGATGGCCTCTGGCTAAATCTCTTCCATAACACTTAGCGCAAACACCATAACTTGCTTCACAAGTCATCGGTGAACGTACCTTTAATGACGCAAGGTTAAGCTCATCAATTTTTTTCAATGAATCTTCATCGATCAAATGGCCATTGGCAAATAATTCAACGCTGTCAGCATCCTCTATAGGCTCTGCAATAACTCGACCGAGTATTCTTTCTGTTAGCGGTTGAATAATTTCTCCACCCTCAACAATTGATGAAACAACAACCGACTCTGAAGTCCCGCAATCTGCTTCAACAACAACTGAATCCATAGCAACATCACATAATCTTCTGGTTAGGTAGCCTGAGTTTGCTGTCTTAAGAGCGGTGTCTGCAAGACCTTTTCGAGCTCCATGGGTAGAGATGAAGTACTGCAATACAGATAAGCCTTCTCTGAAGTTGGCGGTAATAGGAGTTTCTATGATAGAACCATCTGGTTTAGACATGAGTCCTCTCATTCCAGAAAGCTGTCTGATCTGAGCTGGTGAACCTCTGGCTCCTGAATCTGCGTATATAAATACTGAATTAAATGAAGCTTGGTCTATTTCATTGCCTTCACTATCAATAACCTGATCAGTGCTAATCTTAGTCATCATGGCTTTAGCTACTTTTTCATTCGCTCTTGACCAAATATCAATTACTTTATTGTAACGCTCGCCTTGAGTAACCAGACCAGATTCGAACTGGGATTCAATTGCTTTTACTTCTTTTTCAGCATCATTGATTATTCCTGGTTTTTCTTCGGGAATAACAAAATCGTCTACACCAATAGATGATCCTGATCGAGTTGAGTGATCAAAGCCTAAATACATTAACTGATCTGCAAAGATTACAGTAGATTTCAAACCAGCCTTTCTGTATGAGATATCAATCAATTTTGAGACAGATTTCTTATCAAGAGTTTTGTTAACATTGTCGAATCCAACTTCGATCGGAGTTATTCTCCACACAAGAATTCTACCAACAGTTGTTTCTTCTAAAAATGTTCCTTTATCAGCATTAGTAATTCTGCATTTAATATTTGCATGAATATCCAATGTTTCTGACTCATAAGCTCGAAGTACTTCATCGGGATTACTGAATACTCTTCCATCACCTTTAACATTAACCTTGTCACGCGTCATATAATAAAGACCAAGAATGATATCTTGAGTTGGATTGATAATAGGCTCGCCGTTTGCAGGAGAAAGAATATTATTTGTAGACATCATTAAAGCTCTGGCTTCTAGCTGAGCTTCAATTGATAATGGAACGTGAACAGCCATCTGATCACCATCAAAGTCAGCATTAAAAGCTACACAAACTAATGGATGAAGCTGAATAGCCTTGCCTTCCACAAGCAATGGTTCAAATGCTTGAATGCCCAGTCTATGCAAAGTGGGGGCTCTGTTTAAAAGAATCGGATGTTCTCTAATAACTTCTTCTAATATTTCCCATACTTCAGGAGTTTCTCTTTCAACAAGTTTCTTTGCTGCCTTAATAGTGGTAGCTAACTCTTTTTGCTCTAGCTTTCCATACACATATGGCTTAAATAGTTCTAGCGCCATTTTCTTTGGCAACCCACACTGATGTAACTTTAGATTAGGGCCAGCAACAATAACGGATCTTCCAGAATAATCTACTCGCTTTCCAAGAAGGTTTTGTCTAAATCGACCGCCTTTGCCCTTGATCATATCTGCAAGAGATTTCAAAGGTCGTTTATTAGTCCCTGTTATAACTCTTCCTCGTCTGCCGTTATCAAGAAGCGCATCAACGCTCTCTTGCAACATACGTTTTTCATTTCTAACAATAATATCAGGGGCGCTTAGCTCTAATAATCTTTTTAATCTGTTATTTCTGTTAATAACTCTTCTATACAAGTCATTTAAATCAGAGGTTGCAAAACGTCCGCCCTCAAGAGGAACTAAAGGTCTGAGGTCTGGAGGTAATATAGGGAGAACATTCATGATCATCCATTCTGGTTTATTGCCAGATTCGTTGAATGCTTCGAGTAGTTTTAAGCGTTTAGATAATTTTTTAAGCTTAGTTTCTGAGTTCGTTTGAGGAACCTCTTCTCTTATGATTCTGATCTCTTCGGCTAAATCTAATTCCTGAAGCAGCATTTGGACTGCCTCAGCGCCCATGGAAGCTGTAAATTCATCTCCATACTCATCAAAGGCTTCAACGTACTCCTCTTCTGTTAATATCTGGCACTTCTCAAGCTCTGTTATACCTGGGTCTGTAACAATATAGCTTTCAAAGTATAGAACACGCTCAATTTCCCTTAGAGTAATATCAAGCAGCAATCCAATTCTGGAAGGGAGTGATTTTAAAAACCATATATGAGCAACTGGAGCTGCAAGCTCAATGTGACCCATTCTGTCCCTGCGAACCTTGGCTAAAGTAACCTCTACTCCACATTTTTCACAAACAACACCTCTGTGTTTCATCCGTTTGTATTTGCCACAAATGCACTCATAATCTTTGACCGGTCCAAAAATTTTGGCACAGAACAAACCATCTCTTTCAGGTTTAAATGTTCGATAATTTATAGTTTCAGGTTTCTTAACCTCGCCAAATGACCAAGATCGGACCATTTGTGGAGAAGCTAAACCAGCAGTAATTGAAGTAAAGTCTTCCTGCTTAGTTCTTAATGAGTTTAGTAAATCTTTCAATTATTTCTCCTAATTTTCAGAATCTAATTCTAGGTTTATTCCAAGCGATCTAATTTCTTTTGTAAGCACATTAAATGACTCAGGGATATTGGCATCCATTTGGTAATTTCCATCTACGATATTTTTATACATCTTAGTTCTACCAGCTACGTCATCTGACTTAACTGTGAGCATTTCTTGTAATGTATAAGAAGCTCCATAAGCCTCCAGCGCCCATACTTCCATTTCACCAAATCGTTGGCCACCAAACTGAGCTTTGCCTCCAAGAGGCTGCTGAGTAACTAAGCTGTATGAACCAGTGGATCTAGCATGCATTTTATCGTCAACCAAATGGTTGAGTTTAATCATGTACATATAGCCAACAGTTACAGGTCTTTCAAACTGCCTGCCACTTCTACCATCAAATAAGGTTAACTGTCCTGACTCGGGAAGATCTGCAAGCTTAAGAAGCTCTTTAATCTCTGATTCCTTGGCGCCATCAAAAACAGGAGTGGCAATTGGAAGACCATCCTGAAGATTTTCAGCTAAAGTTTGTATCTCTGAATTATTAAAAGAATTTAAGTCTTCTTTAATAGTAGCGTTTTTGTTGTATAAAACATCTAGATATTTTCTAAGCTCATCTGCTTTGGCCTTATCTTTAATCATTTTATTAATTTTCTGACCAATACCTTTGGCAGCTGCACCCATGTGAGTCTCTAAGACCTGTCCAACGTTCATTCGAGATGGAACACCTAATGGATTTAAAACGATATCCACTGGGTTACCTTCAGTGTCGTATGGCATGTCCTCGATAGGCATGATCTCCGAGATAACACCTTTGTTACCATGTCTTCCAGCCATTTTGTCACCTGGCTGTATTCTTCTTTTCACAGCAAGATAGACTTTAACAATTTTAATTACGCCAGGAGCAAGGTCATGCCCTCGAATAATTTTTTGTTTTTTCTCTTGAAAACTCTCTTCGATATCTTTTAAGTAAAGTTTTAAAGCTTTTTCAGTATCTTCAATTTTATCATTAGTGGAATCATCAGCTGCTCTGATGGATAACATGTCATCCAATGAAAGTTCTTGAAGGTCTTCTGCGCTAATAGTCGCACCTTTCTTAAGGCCTGGACCTTTAGAAACTTTGGCTCCTTTAAGAATATCAACCATTCGAATTCTTGTAGCATCATTAATGATATTAACCTGATCATCGGTATCCTTTTTGGTGGCTGCTAAGTGATCTAATTCAATTGATTTAGTCCTATCATCTTTTTCCAAGCCGTCTCTTGTAAAGACTTCAACACCAATAACTGTTCCGTTGATACTTGAAGGGACTCTTAAGGATGTGTCTTTGACATCTGAAGCTTTCTCTCCAAATATTGCACGCAATAGTTTTTCCTCAGGAGATAGCTGTGTCTCGCCTTTAGGAGTAATTTTTCCAACTAGAATATCCCCAGCTTTTACTTCCGCTCCGACATATACCATGCCGCATTCATCAAGCTTACCTAAAGAGCCTTCTCCTACATTAGGAATATCTGAAGTAATCTCTTCAGAACCCAGTTTTGTATCTCTTGAAATACAAGTGAGCTCTTGAATATGGATGGAGGTGAACCTATCTTCTCTGGATACCTTCTCCGACATTAAAATTGAATCTTCAAAGTTGTATCCATTCCATGGCATGAAAGCAATTCGAATATTCTGGCCTAAAGCAAGCTCTCCGTTATCTACTGATGGTCCATCAGCTAAAATATCACCAAATTTTACTTTATCGCCCACTGAAACCAATGGTCTTTGATTGATGCATGTGTTTTGGTTTGACCGCGTATATTTTGTAAGATTATAAATATCTACTGCGTTGTTTGAATTTTTAGAGTCAGTTACACGGACTACTATTCTTGCAGCATCAACATTTTCCACAACGCCATTATTTTTTGAGACGACACAAACACCCGAGTCTCCAGCAACAATTGTTTCAAATCCAGTTCCAACCAATGGTTTTTCTGGCTTTAATACAGGCACAGCTTGACGCATCATGTTTGATCCCATTAATGCTCTGTTGGCATCATCGTGCTCAAGAAAAGGAATTAACGAGGCTGCAACAGAAACTACTTGCTGAGGCGCAACATCCATTAGATCAATTCTCTCTGGACTCATGAGCGCAGAATCACCATTGTGACGAACAGGAACAAGATCATCTGAAAACTTACCAGCCTTATCAAGCACAGCATTTGCCTGAGCAATTACATGCTCAGCTTCATCGATAGCTGAAAGAAAGATAATCTCATTGGTAACTTTACTGTTAATTACTTTACGATAAGGACTTTCGATAAAGCCATATGAATTAGTTCGCGAGTAACATGCAAATGAATTAATCAGCCCAATGTTTGGACCTTCAGGGGTTTCAATCGGGCAAAGTCTTCCATAATGGGTTGGATGAACATCTCTTACTTCAAAACCAGCTCTCTCCCTTGTTAGACCTCCAGGCCCTAAAGCAGAAACTCTTCTTTTATGCGTTATTTCAGATAATGGATTATTCTGATCCATGAACTGAGATAGTTGACTAGACCCAAAGAATTCTTTGATTGCAGCAGTCACTGGTTTAGCATTAATTAAGTCTTGGGGTCCGAGCTCATCAGCTTCCGCCATACTCAGTCTTTCTCTAACCGCTCTTTCTACTCTTATTAAACCCACTCTGAACTGATTAGCCGTCATCTCTCCAACGGATCTAACTCTTCTGTTCCCTAGATGATCGATATCATCGACAGTATCATGGCCATCTCTAATATTTACAATGCCTTGCATGACACCCAAAATATCATCTATGTCTAATATGCCTGGTGTTTCTTTTTCAGAATCAATTTTTAATCTTCGATTAAACTTCATTCTTCCAACTTCTGAAAGGTCATATCTTTCGGGGTTAAAAAATAGATTTTGGAATAGTTGCTCTGCAGAATCTTTGGTTGGCGGCTCACCGGGTCTCATCATTCTATAAATCTCGACCAAAGCCTCTAATTTATTAGATGTAGGATCTGCTCTTAGGGTTGTTGAAATGTATGGCCCTTTATCTAGATCATTGATATATAAACAATGTAATTCCTCGACCTTCGATTCCCTTAAGGCCTCAATCACAGTGAGATCTATTTCGGTATTAGCCGGAATCAACACTTCTCCAGTTTCCTGGTTAAAAACATCCTTAGCAAGGACTTTACCTATCAAGAAATCATCTGCAACTTTTAAGGAAGAGATATTTGCTTGCTCTAACTCTCTAACATGTCTAGCAGTTATTCTTTTGTTAGCTTCAACTATAACTTTAGTTTTAATTTTTAAATCGACAGGTAACGTCTGCCCACGAAGTCGTGAGGGTATGAGTTCAATGCTAATTCCTTCTTTCTCAACATGAACATTATCAATTTCATAGAAATTTTTAAGAATTTCTTCAGTGCCCATATCTAAGGCTTTCAGAATAATAGTGGCAGGAATTTTTCTTCGTCTATCAATTCTACAAAATAAATTATCCTTAGGATCAAACTCAAAATCTAACCAAGAGCCTCTGTAAGGAATAATTCTTGCAGAATATAAGACCTTGCCAGATGAATGGGTTTTGCCTTTATCGTGATCATAAAATACACCAGGAGATCTGTGGAGTTGATTAACCACTACTCGCTCTGTTCCATTGATTACAAATGATCCGTTTTCGGTCATTAAAGGAACCTCTCCCATAAATACTTCGCCTTCTTTTACATCTTTAACGTCCTGGAAGTTTGTTTCTCTATCGTAGATAACCAAACGCACTGTTATCCTGAGAGGCGCAGAATAACTTAGACCTTGAATCAAACATTCTTGGACTGTATATCCAGGCTTGCCTAATTCATAAGAAACATACTCAAGGGCTGCATTGCCAGATACGCTAGTAATAGGAAAAAGGGTCTGAAAAACTTCTTCTAAACCTTTGTTTTCTCTTGCACCAACCTCAACATGCTGTTGAAGGAATTGTGTATAAGAGTCCAGTTGGGTCTTGATAAGTTTAGGAAGCTCCATGACTTTTGGGAGTCTTCCAAAGTTTTTTCTAATTCTTCTTTTTTCTGTATAGCTATATGACATATGTCGCCCTTAAAATATGATTTAAATTACAGACTTACTTAAGTTCTGCAGTTGCTCCAGCTTCTATAAGCTGCTTAAGCATGTCTTCAGCATCAGCTTTACTAACGCCTTCTTTTAAGGTGTTAGGAGCTCCATCAACTAGATCTTTAGCTTCTTTAAGACCTAAGCCAGTGATTGCTCTTACAGCTTTAATTGCTTGAACTTTCTGATCGCCAGCTGCAGTTAATACAACATCGAAATCAGTTTGCTCTTCCGCAGCAGCAGCTTCTCCACCACCTGCGGCAGCAGGGGCAGCAGCTACAGCAGCAGCAGCAGTTACTCCGAATTTTTCTTCAATAGCTGAAATTAAATCAACTAAGTCCATAACGGACATCTCTTCAATCGAACTTAAAATATCATCTTTAGATATTGCCATCTTTTTTCTCCTAGATTTAGGCGTTTGCCTGTTTATTGTCACGAACTGCAGCAAGAACCCTAGCTAACTTGGTAGGCACTTCATTAAGAAGTGTTGCAAATTTGCTAATTGGTGCTTGTAGCACGGAAGCGATAAGAGTTAATGCCTCTTCTCTTGAAGGCAATGATGCTAAAACATCTATTTGCGCTCCATCAAGAAGTTGCCCTTCTACCACCAAAGCTTTGATCTCAAGAGCTTCAAAGTTCTGAGCGTAAGTTTTTAACATCTTAGCTGCCGCACCTGGCTCAGCATATGAGAATGCAAAAAGTGAGGGACCTGTTAAAACTTCATCGGTACAACCAAAGTCAGTTCCTTCAAATGCCAATTTTGCAAGTGAGTTTTTTATCACCTGGATATGAACTCCAGATTCTGTTCCCTGTCTTCTAATCTCAGTTAACTCAGAAACCTTAAGGCCTCTGGCATCTGAAATCACAAGTGAAGATGCAGAAGCCGAAACTTCCTTAACTTCCTGAACTATTCTCTCTTTATCTTCTCTAGCTAACGCCACAGCAATTCTCCTATTAATGCCTTTCGGCTAAATCAGTGACAAACCGCATTCGCAATTTGAACACCACCTACGTAGGAAATTAAGCTTTCGCACCTACGGTCTTTGACGGCTGCGATAAACGCAACAATCTAGGGTCAAATGACCCTAAAATCTATAAAGTTAAAGAAGCAGGAGCGACTTTTACCCCTGGTCCCATTGTGCTACTCAAAGCAACACTATGAATGTATACACCTTTTGCAGTAGCAGGTTTTAATTTTTTAACCTCTTCCAGCATTGCCGCTGCATTTTCTTGAATTTGATTTGAAGAAAAGGAAACTTTACCTATGCATCCATGCAAAATTCCATTCTTATCTGTCCTGAATCTAACTTGCCCAGATTTAGCATTTTTAATTGCATCTGCAACCTTTTCAGTAACAGTCCCAGTTTTTGGATTTGGCATTAGGCCCTTTGGACCAAGAACCTGACCAAGCTGACCAACAACTTTCATTGCGGCTTGCGTGGAAATGACAACGTCAACCGAAATCTCTTCTTTTTTGAATTTTTCAGCTAGATCATCCATACCAACAAACTCTGCACCAGCTTCTGTGGCTTCTTTTGCCTGATCTCCATCTGCAAAAACTGCTACTGAGACTGTCTTGCCGAGGGAATGCGGAAGAGTAATTGCACCTCTAACGTTTTGATCTGATTTACCAGCATCAATGCCAAGTCTTAAGGCAATATCAATAGACTCATCAAATTTTGTAGATTTGACTGTTTGAAAAATAGTCATAGCTTCGTCTAGAGAATAGGTGTTCTCTGGATTTACTAGTTCCAATAATTGTTTTTTCTTTTTCGTTAGCTTAGTCATTATTTAACCTCTACTCCCATGCTTCGAGCTGTGCCTTCAATAATTTTTACGGCTTGATCCATGCTATTAGCATTTAAATCTTTTTGTTTCATTGTCACAATCTCTTCAAGTTGGGCTCTGGTAATTGTTCCAACTTTTTCTCTGTTTGGAACGCCGCTTCCTTTAGTGATGCCTAAGGCCTTTCTAATAAGAACGGCTGCGGGAGGAGATTTTACTTCAAATGTAAAAGATTTATCCTCGTAAACAGTTATAACAACAGGCAATGGAAGACCTTTCTCTGTTCCTGAGGTTTCTGCATTAAATGCATTACAAAAATCCATAATATTTACTGCTGCTTGACCAAGGGCCGGCCCGACTGGGGGACTAGGATTTGCTTCGCCTGCTGGAATTTGAAGTTTTAAAATTGTTGCTACTTTCTTTGCCATTATGTTTTCTCGATTTGCATGAAGTCTAATTGAACAGGAGTGGATCGACCAAGGATTTGTACTGAGACTTTGACCATACTTCTTTCATAATCAACATCTTCGACAACACCATTAAAATCATTGAAAGGACCATCGCAAACTCTAATAACTTCACCAGGCTCAAATAATGTTTTTGGTCTTGGAGCTTCCTCACCAACTACCATCCTATTTAAAATATTGTCTACATCACTTTTTGAAATTGAAGATGGTTTGTCTTTCTTACCACCAACAAAAGTGCTAACTCTAGGCGTATGCTTAACAAGCTGCCAGGTATCATCATTCATTTCCATTTCAATTAAGATGTAGCCCGGGAAGAATTTTCTTTCTGTCTTTTTCTTGGCACCGCTTTTCAACTCCACAACTGATTCAGTAGGGACAAGTATTTCTCCGAATTGGTCTTCGAGACCTGCAAGAGCAATGCGCTCTTCGATAGCAGCTTTGACTTTAAGCTCGTATCCGGAATATGCCATTATTACGTACCAATTCACTGTATAACTATCCTAAAATTAACTTAGTTAACCAACTCAACAAGGACTCAAGCGCCCAAAAAAACAAACAAAGTACCACTATAGAACCAAAAACAACCATGAAAGTTTGCGTTGTTTCAACGCGCGATGGCCATACCACCCTTCTCATTTCTGTTCTAGATTCACGCATCAATTTAACTGCGCCTTTTCCAAATACTGTATTAGCAAGGATGAAAAGAGCTACAAGAAATAAAGCAACGACTGCAAGCACTCTGTATAGGAATGCGAATTCAGTATAATAACCGTTACCAATAACGGCCACTGAAAAGATACCCATGGCTAGGAGCCACTTGATCTTATCGGCAATGTTTGATGCTTTACCCTTTGCCATATTTCTTATTTAAACCAGCTCCATGCTTGGCAGGCCAGGAAGGACTTGAACCCTCAACCTACGGCTTTGGAGGCCGTCGCTCTACCAGTTGAGCTACTGGCCTAAATTTTCTCCTATAAATAGAGACAAAAATGCCGAGCGTTAATCTCGGCACAATTGTAAAATTGTTTAATTACTTAATAATCTTTGCTACTACACCGGCTCCGACTGTTCGGCCGCCTTCTCTGATTGCAAATTTTAATCCTTCTTCCATAGCAATTGGAGCAATCAATGTAACTGTCATTTTAATGTTATCACCAGGCATAACCATTTCAACGCCTTCGGGTAATGCACATGCACCTGTTACATCAGTAGTTCTGAAGTAGAACTGAGGTCTGTAGTTACTAAAGAAAGGGGTATGTCTTCCGCCCTCTTCTTTGCTTAGCACGTAAATTTCTGCTTCAAATTCTGTATGAGGGCTAATGGAGCCTGGAGCACATAGTACCTGGCCTCTTTCAACATCATCTCTTTCCACACCTCTTAAAAGAACTCCACAATTCTCACCAGCACGACCTTCGTCTAATGATTTTCTGAACATTTCAACGCCTGTACAGGTTGTTTTTGTTGTGTCTGTAATACCAACGATCTCAATAGGATCTCCGGTTTTCACAATTCCTTGCTCAATTCTTCCTGTGACAACAGTTCCTCTTCCTGAAATAGTGAAGACATCTTCAACAGGCATTAAGAAAGGTTTTTCAATTTCCCTTGCAGGCTCTGGAACAAATGAATCCAGCGCTTCAATTAATTTTTGTACAGCTGGCACTCCAATGTCTGAAGTATCACCTTCCAATGCTTTTAGAGCGCTACCAACGATAATAGGGGTGTCATCACCTGGGAAGTCATACATATCTAGCAGTTCTCTGATTTCCATCTCTACAAGCTCTTGTAGTTCAGCATCATCAACCTGATCTGCTTTATTTAAAAATACAACTATCTTTGGAACACCAACTTGCTTAGCAAGAAGAATGTGTTCTCTTGTTTGAGGCATTGGACCGTCTGCTGCGCTTACAACCAATATGGCTCCATCCATCTGAGCAGCACCAGTGATCATGTTTTTTACATAATCAGCATGTCCTGGACAGTCAACGTGAGCATAATGCCTAATACTAGAAACGTATTCAACGTGAGATGTGGCAATAGTAATACCACGCTCTCTTTCTTCAGGTGCATTATCAATATTTGCAAAATCGATAACATCACCACCATAAACCTCAGAAGCGACCTTTGTTAAGGCAGCTGTTAATGTAGTTTTACCATGATCAACGTGACCAATTGTTCCCACATTTACATGGGGTAACGTTCTTTCGTATTTTTCTCTAGCCATTTCTTGCCTCTCTATGCTTTTAAATTAACTCAAAAATCTACCTAAAATGGAGCTCATAACCGGACTTGAACCGGTGACCTCTTACTTACCAAGCAAGTGCTCTACCGCTGAGCTATATGAGCCCGAATTACAGCATCCAAAATTTAGGTGGCGTATTATCTCTTTAAAAAACGATAAACTCAACCTTTTTTTACGGTAAATATTAATATGAATGGTGGAGGAGGCTGGATTCGAACCAACGTACTCGTAGAGAACAGATTTACAGTCTGCCGCCTTTAACCACTCGGCCACTCCTCCATATCAAGGTTGCTATTTTTGTTCTAGAATGCATCGAAGTCAACCATATTATTAAGAACTTGAGCAAATTAGTAGAAAATGATGTTTTAAATGGGTTAAATCAAGATAGCTTAGACATTTATTTTTTTAAAACCATTGATTCAACCAATGTGTTTGCCAGAAAAACTCAGCTAAAAAAACCATTTTTAGTCGTTCTGGCAGAGCAACAAACAGCAGGAAAAGGTAGGCACGGTAAAACTTGGCATAGCCCTGAGAGTGGAAACATATATTTAAGCATCAAATATCAAACTAGATCTATGATCCCTGCCCTGAGTTTGATTATTGGTTTATTAATAGCTGAAGCTCTTGATGAAGCATCTGGGCAGAAAATAAATGCGCAATTGAAATGGCCCAATGACCTCCTGCTTAAGAATAAGAAAATTTGTGGAATTCTAATTGAGTCTGAAATAGAGCAAGACAAAATTGAGCTTACCATTGGTATAGGTATTAATTACTCAATACAAAAAAAAGAATCGTGGTGGGGGGATTTAGGTAATCTGGGAGATATACTTCCAAGAGAGAAGCTTATTAATATAATTGTTAAAAAAATAATTGCTTACAAAGAAAATGGTTATTCTGATTGGCAGCAAGCATGGGAAAATAGATGCATGCATCAAAATCTAGAAATTAATATTCAAACAAATTCTCATACACAAATCGTAGGCATTTTTAGAGGTGTTGATAATGAGGGTAAAATGTTACTTGAAACAATTAATGGTGCCCAGGCTATTAGCTCTGGGGAATGCTCAATTACAGGACTATATTAAATATCATGCAACACACAATTTTTAACAAGCCTATTGACTACAGTTCTGATAAATCCTCGGCATCAATTATTTTAGGAGCCGGCTGCTTCTGGGGAGTAGAAAGAAAATTTTGGTCTCTTCGAGGCGTGCAGATGACATCAGTTGGTTATGCTGGTGGCCATGCAGTCGACCCAACCTATGAATCAGTATGCTCAGGATCTACCGGACATACTGAAGTTGTTAAAATTCAATTTGATTCTTCAATTCTTTCTTTAAAAGAGTTGCTCAAGATATTTTGGGAATGCCATGACCCCACCCAAGGTAATAGGCAAGGCAATGATATTGGTACGCAATATCGTTCTGCATGTTTTTGTGAGAATGAAGATGACTTAGAGATAGCTCAAAAAACTTTTCGGCAATATCAAGAAAATCTTCTGGGTGCAGGTTATGGAAATATCACAACTGAAATGAAAGTCCTGCAAGGGTATTACTTGGCAGAAGAATATCACCAACAATATCTTGATAAAAATCCAAATGGTTATTGCGGCATTGGGGGAACTGGGTGTTCATTCGATAAAGTCTAGAGATAAAAAAGAGGTTCCATCGCAACTTCCATCATGGGTTTTAATATTGTAAAATTCCGACCTTGCCGGTATAGCTCAGTTGGTAGAGCAGTTGATTTGTAATCATCAGGTCACGAGTTCGACTCTTGTTGCCGGCACCATTTTCTTTTTTAAGTATTCTTCAGATTGAGCAATTGCTGTCCAAGCCCAAAACATGAGCTACTCTTCCCATGCCCATCCAGCCTGCAATGCAGTATGTTAAATCGGTGATTTCCGCGTCGCTAAACACTTCTTTGACCCCTGCCCAAAATTTTTCATCCTTAGCTAATTTCTGTGGCTCCGTTCCCATAGCTTTTGCAAACTGAACAGCAATTAGCTCTCGTGAACTCAGACCTTCTAAATTATTATTTAGTAAATTTGAGTAGAAGCTATCATCAGGGGCTTCTCCATTATTGGTAACTCCTCCAACAATGCCCATTTGATGAACGTCTCTTTTAGATTGCCAGTTCATGCAAATCTTGCACCCATTAATCATTGCAGTTGAAATTCTTGCCGCTTCAAATACTCTTAATGGCAGTGTGCTGTGCTCATATATTGCATTAGCAAATGCATTGCCCGCACCAGAAATCTCTTTAGCATAAAGATCACCGGGCCCAGTCATCAAGGAGTCATTCGTTTGATCTAAAGTTAGTCTCATTTTACTCAAGCCTCAAAATATTATTATTATTTTATAGCACTAAGTATTATTTTACTCAAAGCAATAAATGATTGGCATGGCAATTGCATATACATATGTGTACGTTAAGCATTTAGACTTTCCCCCTAAAAGAAGTGAAATTCAATTTCATGCTAATGCTTAGCGTACTTCTCTAGTAATATTTTAGAGGTTCAGCTCAACTGAAAAATTGATTAATCTTCCTCTTGGGTCATGCACCCGAGTATCGAAACTAAAATCAGGCGCGTCGAAAAGTAATGGAGCTTTTCTATCAAATGCGTTCATGACACCCAATCCTATCTCAATCGCTCCCCTTGGTGACTGAAAGGTTTTAGTAATGGAAAAATCATGCACTAGCAATGACTTAATTTGATTGGTGTATCCCAGGCTAGCTGCAGATGAAGGTATAGATCGTTCATTTATATATTCATCAAGATACCGTGAGTTCATTCCTAGGGTTAAATCATTCATTGTCCAACTTAAAAAGCTATTAAGTCTTAGTTTTGGCAAAGAGTGAGTATTAGCATCATAATTAAATTTGCCTACACGATTCACCATAATCGAACGCTCATCTCCATCAGTATCTTCGGGAGTTAAAAATTTAGATAACTCTGTTGCCTTTACTGAATAACTGAAGTCGCCGTATTGAGTGGACTTAAAAATATTTAATGCAATATCTAAGCCTTCTACTTCAGTTCTTTCTTCATTAAAATACGAAGTGCTAACAGCAATTAATTCCCCAAACTGATTTCTTGTAATACGTGCTCCGAAAGGATTATTGTTTAGCAAGACTTGGGCGCTCTCTACCTCAATTCGATTGTTGTAATTAATGGTCCAGTAATCAAGAGTTAGGTCTATTGCATCTGAAATATTCCAAATAAATCCAAGGCTCATATTTTCTGAGGTAGCAGGCTTTAAATTTGAATTCCCCAAAAGCGCTAGCCTAACAAATGGCGAGCTATTGATATCTCTAACGCTTCCAAGCTGTATTTCAGATGAAAACATTTGAGCCATAGAGGGAGAGGTAAAAGACTTTCCGATAGAGCCCCTAAACAACAATCTATCAGAAGCTAAGTACCTAAAGGAAAATTTTGGATCAAACGAAGACTTATTCTCAAGCCTCTCATATCGACCAGATAAAATAAGATCTAACTGTTCAATAAAATTCGTATTAGTCTCAAAGAAAATAGCTTGCTTGTCTCTGCTGGTGTTTACATTTTTTCCTCCGCCTAAGAATAGTAAGTCAGCTCCTTTAAGCAGCTTACCGTCTGAATCAAAGGTAGCCCTGCTTCCTTCAGAATAATTAATCTCAAGATCTTCAGAATTAAATTGAAAACCTATCGCAAAATCAATTCCATTTTTTCGACCTGTAAAAACTCCATCAAGAGAAATAAGGCTGCCAGTTTTTATAGAAGTCTCTGACCCTTTAATATAGCTAATGAGGCTTGAAGAATTTTCTAACGGTAAAAATATGTTCCATTGCTCATTACCATCTGGCCCACCCTGCCCAAGCAAAGCCTGTTCAAATCTTGATTCGACAGTATCTGGTCTCGTATGCTTATTCTCATGCTCACTCGCAGTGAGAGATAGTTCAAAATTTAAATCTTCTGAAAGATCAAACATTAGGCTATTACTAAAATGATATTGTGAAATGGCTTTAGGAGATCTGGGCGATGGAAATGCTGAGCCCAATGGCCGTCCATACCAAATCACCGGCACATTAAAAGGACTGCCCCCCTGCCCTGGAAGAATTTTCTTCGATAGATAAGATAAGGCTGGGTAAGATGGAGACTGCGGATTATCATTTACATCAACAGTGGCCCCCAAAAATGTCATCGAATAATCGATTGTCGCGCCAGGTCTCTCAAAATGCAGATAGCCTTTTAAATGATCCTCATCATTAACTATGTTGAATCTTTCCCCATAAAGAAACTTGCATCTAGGCCCAGCAATAACACCGCCATTATCAATGCAACTGGGGTCAGGAATAGTTTGATTTGTAGAGTAACTTCCTGCATAAGGCCCTGAAGTTAATGTATCACTTGCGGTGATCTTAAAACTATTTCCCAAACCGCTTAACCCTAACTCTGCAATCTTTGGAATCTCAGACGCATTGAGCGGCGATCTATTTAAGGCACTCAGAGCAACCACGAAGTTTCCATCAAAGGCATTGCCGCCATAAAGAACACCCAAAGAATTATCTGTTTGATTGTAGCTAGAAGTTTTTTGGCTGGCTGCAGAGATTCTCAAGCCATCAAATGCACGATAAGTATTAAAATTAATAACGCCTGCGACAGCATCTGATCCATACAAAGATGTTGCGCCATCTTTTAAAATCTCTATGCGCTCAAGCGCAATCTCAGGAATAATATTTACATCAATATAACCCTCTCCCTCATTAGAAGGTGTCCCAGAGTGAGTTTGTCGTTTTTTATTAATCAGGATTAGTGTTGAAGCATGATCCAGTCCACGCAATGTGATTGAAGACATTCCCTGGTCTACACCATCTAATGCATTGGTTTGAAAATGTGATCCAGAGGCAACACTGAGATACTTGCTCAGCTCAGCCACGGTTGAGACCCTTAAATTTTTGAACTCTTGAGAAGAAATAATATCAACAGGAGATGCGTTTAGCTCTGATGAGTCTATGTAAGATGCTACAGAAATCACCTCTTCTGTTTCATCTGCTAGAACAAAATTAATGACTAAAAAATATGTGAAGAAAACTGGTAAAAATCTAGCAATCATAAATATAAAACGTAATTAATTAGTCACCCGCATTTTATATAAATTTTGAAAGTTTAAAAGAGCCGAAAACCGCCGGATGACGGTTTTCAACTGTGAGTTTATCTATTAGTAAATGACTAGAGCTTTAAATTAAATCTAAGGCCATAATTTCGTCCAGGCAAAGGAACCTCATTTTTAACAAAAGATGAATGGTTTCTTGCAACCTCATTAAGCATATTGTTGCCAAACAAAGAAAGTGTTAACTCTCCCTGGCTGCCAAAATCAATAGTCCTGCTTAGTTTTGCATTTAACATTTGATAACCTGCAGTAAGGGTTTCGTTAACCGCAATATCATTTTGCTTTTCAACATCTTTAAAGTTTAGACCTAGGGTCATGTCATCTTTTGAATACTTTAATTTAAAGATGTTTCTAGCTGGATTTAGCCTTGGAATATTGCCTCCGTTTGCGAAGTTTCCAGATATTGCATCTCTACCAAATGACATAGTAAGCTCTCCAGACCCAAGTTCCATGGTATTACCAAATTCAATTTCATATCCATCTAAGTCAGCATCTTGCTGAAGATAGTTTGAAAGAATTAAGCCACCATGTTCATCATGATCTTCTTCGTGCTCTTCATCATGATCTTCATGCTCTTCTTCAGTTTCATCTCTGAGATAAATATAGTTATCTACCTTATTAGCAAATAAAGTGGCAGAAGCAAAAAAGCCTGCGTTATCTATGCTGACAGTTAGATCAACATTATTAGATGTTTCAGATTGTAAATTTACATTTCCGACTTCAAATCTCCCAGTCGCTAAATGGGCTCCATTCATGAAAAGCTCGATTGAAGATGGCGCTCTCTCTACAGAAGCAAATCCCAAATCAACACTAATAAAATCATTGAGCTCCCTTCCAATATTGAAAGCTAAACTAGTATTATTAAAAGATTTATCATAGAAAGCTGTTTCCATTTCTTCATGCTCATCATGCTCATCGTGCTCTTCTTCCTCATGACCTTCGTCTTCATCATGATGCTCTTCTTCTTCATGAGCAGCAGAGATAGATCCTTCATTGGCTAAACGATCAATCCTCACACCAAAATCAAGAGTGTAATCACTTATATCTCGGCTGATGTAATAACCAAATGTAAGCTCATCTCGTGAGGCAGGATTCATAAATGCTTCTGATCCAAGAACAGATGTATCTTCATTAACAAAATTAAGTGCGAACTTTTGAGACATTAAGTCATTAGATAGGTCAAAAATAAATCCAGCCTCTAAAGCATCATTTGTAAAGGTTGTTGGACCTTCCTCATGTCCTTCATGTTCGTCCTCATCATGCCCCTCTTCTTCGTGCTCCTCTTCTTCGGCATGCTGTTCAGTCAAGGAATAGTCAGTATCTCTTATAAAGAAATCGACTTTGCTTACAAGGTTGCTATCGATATTGAAAGATCCTCTAACATCAAATTTATCAGACTCGGTGTTTGAGAATATTCTTTCGCCTTCATGCTCATCATGCTCACCTTCTTCTTCTTCACCATGCTCATCTTCATGCTCTTCGCCATGAAAAGGGATTCCGTACATGCTTTCAATGCTAGCTACTGAGAACCCAATGAAGCCCCAGTCGCCATTAGTAGAAGCTCCAAATTTTAAAGACTCGGATGCAAAATCAGAATTAGCTAAATAGCCTAGATTCTCTTCATCATGATCTTCCTCTTCATCGTGATCTTCGTCCTCATCGTGATGCTCTTCTTCCATATGAATGATTGCGCCGTTTGGCACATCAAAATTTCCAAACGAAGAATCTTTGTATGAAAAGCTTATGTTGATATTTTGAATGTTATCTTGATAAAAAAGGCTTTGAGTATCGCCATCGTTTACAGATTGTGATTCAAGTCCAATTTTTATTGCTCTTTCCACATCATCTTGTGCAATTGAATTATCAACAATATTGATAATTCCACCCACTGTTCCATTTGTATACAGCAGTGATGAAGGTCCGCGGATTACTTCTATTTGTTGGACATTATTTAAGTCGACATCATTAATATGGTCGACTCCAAGCCCTGATACATCTCTGTTAACAACACTATTTTCAAGTATTTTCACTCTAGATCCAGACATACCTCTAATAATTGGTTGTCCAACTCCAGAGCCATAGTCAGCTGACGATACGCCTAGCAAATCATCTAAGGTTTCCCCCAAACTTTGAGTTGCCTCATTGCTAATATCATCCCCACTCAGAATATGAATTGGATCGGCAATCTCGCTTGCTGAACTATTCACTAGTGAAGAAGAAACTATGATCTCTTCCATCTCATCTGCAAATGCAGTGTTTACCATTAGCGCACTCAATATAATGAATGCATATTTATTGATTTTCATTGAAAACCTCCTAAAAAAATTAAAATTTAAAAAACTTGTAAATTTAAATTATTGGAGGCGCTTGGGAATTAAAAGGTTTTTTTAGTTCTGGATAAAAAGCTATAGAAATTATAAAACTTGTAAGCTCGCGTTGAATCGCTTGTGTAACAAAAGGAAGTGCCTCAGTGTTAGGCGAAACTTCGTTATGGCAGGATTGACACTCTATGAGAGGCTTATCATCCACAAGATTGTCGTTAATATGAGCAAATGAATGCAGTGATGCGCTGACTAGAAAAAATAATCCTATAAAAGCTAATAATTTATTATTCGACTGCATTTCGCGATACTATAGCCTTCCTAATTTTATTACAAGTCTATAATCAAACAAATGATCTATAAAGAAGCTATTCAAGATGCTATTAAAATGCATGATTTGCCTGCTGAGTGGTCGCCAGAGCTGTTAAAAGAGGCTGATCTAATAGCAAGTAAGACAAAAAAAACTAGGTACCGTAAAGATTTAACTAATTTACCCTTTGCGACTATTGATGGCGCCGATGCAAAAGACTTTGATGATGCGATTTATTGCCAGAAAAACTCCAATGGTTTTAGTTTGTATGTGGCAATTGCTGATGTCTCCTTTTATGTTGAGGTTGGATCTAAATTAGATAAGGAAGCCTTAAAGAGAGGAACATCTATTTACTTCCCCGGGACTGTGGTTCCAATGCTCCCTGAAAGACTCTCTAATGATGTCTGCTCACTTAGACCTAACGAGGATAGATGTGCAATGGTATGCGAGATGTCGCTTGATTCATCTGGTCAGAGACTAAAATATAAATTCTACAGCGCACTCATTAACTCAAAGGCGCGACTAACCTACAAGCAAGTGGAGTCTCATATTACCAATGCTCAACCTCTTAAAGGATCTGAAGTAATAGAATCCATTAATGCTCTAGAGCAATTAACTATTAGCAGACTCAAAATTAGGCAATCCAGATATGCTCTAGAAATCAATCCCAAGGAAGCTATCTTAGAGTTAACGCCCAACCAAGAAGTAAAAAATATAATAGTTAAAAAGCCCATGCGAGCTCATAAGCTAGTCGAAGAATCTATGTTGTTGGCAAATGAATGCGCTGCGGAATTTATGCAAGATCGGTTTGACTTTGGCGTCTTCAGGATTCATGAGAACCCAGATCCTAGTAAGCTGGAGGTATTAAAAAAATATTTTCAAATTCCCGCTCAAATTGCTAGTAAATCTTCTCCACTAGAAACTATTAATTACTGCTTAAAAAAAGCTGCCGAAAAAAAAGATGACAGTGGCCAAATTCTAGTTCTTCAAACATTGGCTAGAGCCGAATATTCAACAGATAACCTTGGTCATTTTGGATTGCAGCTCAAGCAATATGCTCATTTCACCTCTCCCATTCGAAGATACCCTGACTTACTAACCCATAGGATGATTAATAAGTCATTGGCGCATAAGAAAAGTGCCTTCAATAAATCTCAGCTCCAGGATATGTGTGAAGAATCATCCGTGCTAGAACGAAGAGCGGAGAAAGCTTCCCGCCAAGTTGAGCAGGTTTTAATCTGTTCATACTTAAAAGATAAGGTTGGCTCTGAGATGGATGGCGTAGTAACTGGTGTTACTGATTTTGGTTTATTTGTAAATTTAGAGGCATATTTTATTTCTGGATTACTGCATGTGTCAGATTTACCTGGAGATCGTTATTTTCTTATCCAGGGGACCAATACTCTCAAAGGCAAAAAAACTGGAAAAAGTTTTAAGCTAGGGCAGAAACTGAAAGTAAAGATTGCTGCTATCTCGCCTTTAGACAGGAAAATTAATTTAGTCATCGCAAATGGAAAATGAATCTCAGTCAAATCATCGAGTAGGATTTCATACTATTGAGATGTTGTTGAAGCTCTCGCCAGAAAATATAAAGAAAATTTTTATTCCAGCAAATCGAAACGATGCAAGAATCCAGAATTTAATCTTATTGGCAGAAGCCGCATCAGTTTCCGTTGAAAGAAAGAAAAATCTTAATCAGCACCCTGAGGCTACCTTAAAGAAGGAGGAAGCTTTAGATTTAAGTGACCTAAAAAAATATGAAGAAGCTATTCAAAGAGATAATCCTACTTTTTTAGTAATCGACAATGTCATTGATCCTCGAAATTTAGGAGCCTGCATTAGATCAGCTGCGGCGAGCAATATTGCTGGCGTAATCATCAATAAACATCATTGTTCTCCAATCACCCCTCTAGTGAGGCAAGTATCTGCTGGAGGAACTGAGGCCATAAAAATATTTACAGTAACAAACTTGATCAATGCTATAAAACATTTTGAAAAACTAGGTTATTTGATTCTGGGAACAAGCGAACATGCTGAGTCAATTCACACTGAGCTTGATTTAAATAAACCTATTTTAGCTATTATTGGATCAGAAGAAGAAGGTATGAGAGAGAAGACGCTGGAGAAATGTTCCACTGTATGCACGTTGTCCAAGAATGAAACTTTAAATAGTTTAAATGTATCTGTTGCTGCAGGCGTAATACTTTTTGAGATAGCAAGACAAAAATTATAGTAAATTTACTCTATAATTATTAAGCATTAAGAGACCATTATAAATGTTAGTACAAAGAACAATTAAAAATCCCATTAAAGCTGTTGGAGTAGGTCTTCACAGCGGAAAAGACATGACTCTAGAGCTATTGCCCGCTCCAGTAAATACTGGCATTACTTTTATTCGCAATGATCTAGATCCAGAAATTGAGATTCCAGCTATATTTGAATACGTAGGTGACACAACTCTCTCAACCTCATTGTTTAAAGAGGGCTATAAAATTGGAACCATTGAGCACTTGCTGTCAGCGATAGCTGGCTTAGGCATTGATAATTGCATTATTAAAGTTGATGGCCCCGAAATTCCAATTATGGACGGCAGCGCCAGCCCGTTTGTTTTTTTAATTCAATCTGCCGGTCTTGTTGAGCAAGGAGAATTAAAGAAGTTTATTAAAGTAAAAAAAGAAGTTCGAGTTGAGCGAGGCGATACATATGCAGCCATTAAGCCATTTGATGGCTTTAAAGTATCTTTTGAAATTGACTTTGATGATGCGACTATCAAGCAACATTCGCAAAAATCTTCAATTGATTTTTCATCCACTTCTTTTGTAAAAGAGGTTTGCAGAGCAAGAACCTTTGGCTCAGTTAAAGATATGGACTTCTTGCAGTCCCAAGGCTTAGCATTGGGTGCCAGCGTTTCAAATGCTATCGCTATTGGAGAAGAAGGCATTTTAAATGAAGAAGGATTAAGATTTGATGATGAGTTTGTAAAACATAAAATGTTAGATGCTATTGGAGACTTGTATCTTCTTGGTCATAATTTAATTGGGCAATTCTCTGGATATAAATCAGGTCATTCATTAAATAATGAGCTGCTAAGAAAAATACTTGCATCAGAAGATGCATGGGAAGTTGTTACATTTGAAGATTCATCAATCGCCCCCATATCATATGTAAGAGCTCCATTTGGCGATGTTGAACAGTTATAAATAAAACTAACAGAGTTAATTACAATTTAAGATATGTCTTTCTTACAAAAAATATTTGGCAGCAGCAATCAACGTGCATTAAAAAAAATGCAGGTTCATGTTGATCAAATTAACTTACTGGAAGCTGAATACCAGAGCATGGATGATGCTGAGCTATTTGCCTTAAAAGATAAGCTAGCAAAAAATTATGCCGACGATCTAAGCAATCTGATTCCCCATGCATTTGCGGCAACGCGAGAAGCAAGCGTCAGAACTACAGGCTTACGCCATTTTGATTCTCAAATGCTTGGTGGCATTGCTCTCGCTGATGGCAATATCGCAGAAATGAAAACTGGCGAAGGCAAGACTTTGGTTGCAACTCTTCCAGCATATCTCAATGCTGTCCAAGGCAACAAAGTGGTATTAGTAACAGTAAATGACTATCTTGCACAGAGAGATGCGGAGTGGATGCGTCCTGTCTATGAGTTTTTAGGCCTGAGCGTTGGGGTGATTCACTCGAATCAAAATTTTGAAGAAAAAAAACATTCGTATGAATGTGATGTAATTTATGCCACCAACGGAGAGCTAGGATTTGACTACTTAAGAGATAACATGGCTCTTAGAGCTGAAGATAAGGTTCAATGTGCACTAGATTTTGCAATTGTAGATGAGGTAGATTCCATTCTAATTGACGAAGCAAGAACGCCATTAATTATCTCAGGACCAACGAACGAGAGCGCTGAATATTACGTTCAAATTAAAAAAATTATTCCAAAGCTTAAGCAGCAACTCAGAGAAGGAACCGAGGAAGAGCCATTATTAGAAGATGAGATTGGGCATTACATGATTGATGAAAAGAATCGGTCTGTAGAATTAACTGATGAGGGTTATATTGAAGTTGAGAAATATTTGGAAGATTTAGGTTTGCTGCAATCTGAGGATAGTCTTTACTCAGTCAGCAATATTAAGATTATGCGGTATGTAAATGCCACATTAAAAGCTGCATATCTGTTTAAAAAAAATGTTCACTACCTTGTGAGAGGCCAAGAAGTTCTTCTTG